>Ga0302186_10003061_pt1 | contig 12482 bp, 14 predicted proteins | sample II_Bog_E1_2_FD_198782 | JGI IMG/M metagenome (GOLD analysis project Ga0302186, IMG submission 198782) | Peat permafrost microbial communities from Stordalen Mire near Abisko, Sweden - II_Bog_E1_1 | ecosystem: Environmental > Terrestrial > Soil > Wetlands > Peat | place: Sweden: Abisko... | reverse complement strand
TAAAGGCCAATCCATTAAAAGGGATTCATCTTATATTAAAGAAACTTATGAATAAGTATATCTTTCTGATTAGCATCAATTAATCAATCCTTTATCCCAATCATATCATTATCGCTAAAATAGTGATGGAAAGCTATCAATTTTTTTTATCAATCGCGTAGGGGCAAAATCCGCATCTGGCTTCAATCTCATCCTTGTCGTATAGCATCTCCCCACTGCTGTTTTTTATTTATTACCGCAACAGTTTAGACATCGCAAAGAATTAGTCAAAGTTCATGGTGCTCTTATTTTCCAGATATTTTTCAATTTTGTACGTGGGCTGGTCAAGTGCTGCAAATCTGCGCATTTTATTCAAATCAATTAATCCATTTTAGGGTTCATACGAATCAAAAGCCTCTTTAATTTGTAAAATCTGATTTTGGTTGAGACCTTGATTCAGGTACTTCTGTATTTGAAAATTTAAAGGCACGGTTAGAGTGCTCTTGTTTTCTGAATTTCCCATTAAATAGTTATTAATAATACCACCCGAACTACGAATATCGCTTTACTAAGCTCCATCAACCGATCAATCCCAATACTAATTCTACAGCTCCATCCGATTATTCCTACTTTATGGACGGTGGTGAATGCCTCCATCCTAGAACCGATTACTGATGAGTGATATGAGTCGCATGTTAATTATAAATCAATTAATAATGCCATGCTATCGAGCAACTCATCCATGATATTAAATTCCAGACATAAGTGATAATAATCAAGAACAAGTATCAATGGCAGTTGCAATTCCCAAGAATAGTAGATTGGCTTTTCAATTCTCGCTCAATTTTAAGTTACCTGAAGGTAATAATTTCACTATCTGTTTGGGGGACACCGTAACTTAATTGGTCAAATGGATTATTTTTTTTCATTATCCTAGATCGTGTCTTTTAGATGTAACTTGCCTTTGCCCGGAGAAAGGGGTTTTCGCTAACACCAACGCGATCAGTCGCCGGTCTTTACCTGATTTTTAGGTCTGTAGACTGTTCAAAATTGTTGTCTTCGGAGGAGAAGGTGGCTGCTGTTTTGATTTTAATTTTTTTTCCGGGCTCATCCTCCATCAAGGTGTTCGAGCAGTCTTCTTCTTAGTTTGAAAACAATCTAATAATTTTCTTTCTATTTTAAGAATTTCTGCGTTTTTGTTGATTTAAGAGATTCCAGTTTATACTTTCACCAAAAGAGATGTGTTTTAGGGTGGAATTAGTAATGCTCATTTTTTGAATATTTTGTTAAAACGATATATTTAATATATCTGATCTTTTTATTACAGCAAAAAAGCAATTTTCTCGCTAGTAGGCACCTCCATAAAACGGAGATAGCACATGTCTTTGGGGTTTCATTCGTTGGATTGGTAATATATACAGCCCTAGCTGATAAAAATATAAAACCTCATGAATATTATTTATCAACCGTCATTGGGAAAGTGGAAATCAACACAGCGTTGTTTTTATATTAATGAGTTGAATCTGCTTAATCCATGCCAAGATTGAGAATGGAAGGATGATTGCTGTTTGCTGAACAGTTTACCAATTAAAAACAGATATTTGTATATCCTGAGTTCGACTTAAATAATAACAAAAGTCAGTTTCCAGCAAATCCAAAATTTGCGATTGGGCTGGTTTTGATCTGTTATTGTTTTCATTGGCAGCTTCGGGATTTGCGTCGAATCTAAATACCCAAGGCTGTCGTATTGTATCCTTAAATTATAATATTTATTCATAAACTTTGCATGCCTTTGGTTGATGCAAAAGTATACTATTAATTATAGGATAATCTTATCAATACTAATATGCTTATATTTATTTTCTGCATCATATTCGCATCAATTATTATTCTCTATTTCATTAAAAATAGCTTGAGCTATGTTGCCTCCCATCTTTTTGTTAACTTAACTACTCTTTATACTTTTTTATTACGCACTCGTGATAAAGTTATAATAGTTATTATGTCCAAATATAAATATGAAAGGGAGTTTATGTTCTCCACACACAGATTAGAAGAAATCGAATTTTTCTTGGAAAGTTAATAGCAACCCTTGGATCTTCTCGTCATCCGCGATACTCACAAAAACACAATCATCCACCACTGGGCTTACCAGAATCAAGTGCATATCTTAGAATGCTATATCAAGTACTATCGCAAAAATATGGAAAACAAAGGTTGTAAATACGAGTAAGTTAAAGCCAAAACCAAAATACTGTTGAATTAATTCAATGGATAGGGATATACTGCTGCTCACTATGCTGCCTATCGCGGTAATGTAGCAGTACTCAAGCTCTTGGAGAAGTATTAGACTAACCTCCATCTTGGAAGCAGTCTCAATATGAACTTGCTTCATATGGCAGCCCAGGGAGATAAAGTTGGAGCAGTCCTTTATCTCCACAATAAATAGTTTGATATCAACGCACAAGATGTTAAGAAAAGTACGCCATTGCACTGGGCTGCATTCGCTGGGAGTGATAAAGTAGTGGAGTATTTACTGGCACAGCCTCATATATAACTCAATTTGACTGATGAGGAAGGGCAAACTCCCCTACATCTCAGTACGTTGTACGGAAACATCAAAATAGTCAAACAACTATTGATGGCTGGGGCAAACAGGCGAATTCTCAACCTCAAAAGGTAGACCGCTTTGCAATTGGCAGAAGAGAATGAATTTAGCAGTATAAAGAATATTCTAGACGACAACTACTCACTAATGGATTATCTAAAGTTCGCGTGCAACATTAAAACCAAATACTAACCGAAGACTCGTTCTAATTGTCAACCTCTCTGCTTCATAATCCTCTTCTTTATTATTGCGTCTGTCAATTTCTTGCTAATTAAGTTTACCTCCAATATAATGTTTGGAATTCAACTCTTTCTCTTTGCAGTGACCTTTTTCCTATATCTTTTCCTTATAAAATCTCCTAATCCATAACAGAACATTCACAGTTACAGCGACTACTCTTCAAATTAAAAGATATTCAACCTCTGCATGATCTGCATCCGACCGATGCGACCTCGCTAGCATCACTGTCCCACTTGCCATATCTGTATAGCTCAATATGATCATCACTGCCCCTGGATTAACAACTGCGTTGGTAAGAATAACCTCACTGCATTTATCTTCTTTATACTTAGTATTGAAATTGTGTTGTTTTGGCTAAGCTATCTGGGAATTATGCTAATAATCCTCAAGCAAAGTGAAACTAATGCATGCTTGCTCTTTGAGATTAACTCCTGGATTGGAGAGATGAACCTTGGCATGATAGTCTATGCAGGGGCTGGAGTTGCCCTACTTCTTGCCATAGTCTTTGCAATTCCATTGCTGTCCCTCATTGTGGTTCAAATCAAAAATCTATTGCTTGGAAAAACCACTTATGAAAGATTTACAAAGTCAAACCAGTCCGTTCTAACCCGTGAAGGAAGTGTTTTCTTGAACGAATCTTAAAGTATCCCGACTCTCAGTCTTCGTAACTGTCGTATGATGTGCCGTAGCCACGAGTCGTAGGACAGCAAATAGTAGTCAAACAGTACAACTTCCAGCTTCATCCGTGAGCACTGACTTATTTTACTATTATTTAAGCATTATTCTGAAATAAATAAATATTATCAAATATAGAGATCATCTACATCCTCGAACAAGAAAGACAGACGCGTCTGTTTAAAAATATTATTGCCGATATTGAATTACTATTATATGAGGGAGATATAGGGTTGTAATGAGATGACTGTGGTGCTTAGTCATTCTCAATATGTATTGTACCGCACAAATTTAAACAATTTTTTTAATTACTCGACAAGTACAGTGGGCTCAAGATGTACAGTTGTTCGAAAGTCATACTTTCAAGGTTAAACTCCAATTTTGATTGTTGATGTAACCAATGATATCATCATAATATCTATGCCAAGAGTTGCTACTCGTGATAAAAACCCTCCAATAACAAGTCACAGACAACTCTTGATTGAATACTATAAAAATAGAATGTGATTTGTGAATAATACAGTTGTTTTATCAACCCTCCATCCACCCGTCATAAATTTTACTCATTACATCCAATTATAAAAATCGGAAAAGGAAGCAAGGCCGTTTCTTAAAATTATTTTTACCAAACAGAATCATTCCAAACAGGTCTAACAGTCATTTCAGTGACAGAAAAAGGGATGGAGGGAGGAAAGAGAGTCTCTCAAGAGGTAGGGTATATAGGAATTCTTTGGAATATACTTATAATTACAAATCATCACAATTTCCATACATGGAGATCGAAGTTTCAGAACAAGAACACACCTGGCAGGCCTTTTTCTCACCCATTGTCACTTTTTCCACCTCAATGCTCGTCCACGAAAAAAGTGTCATTGAGAACGCCTTCTCCAGCTATCCGCATCAGCCGATCGATGATCTTCAACTCACCCTCACTGACAATCTTCTGCTTTTCGCAATTGCATGCTAACAGCAAGCGCAACCACTTGCAGCAATTTAATTATCGTTTGATCTTAAATTTGAGATCCTCTACGAGTAATAGGTACTAACCATCCGATTTAGAGAAACTTACGTTCGTAAAAAATAGGAATTCGTCTCTTTTACAGCGAATAGCACAGCTTCAGCTTCTTCTCTGGAAATTCTGCAGTAGTTAATGATTGGGTTTGGTGTCTCTCGAAGAAACTCAACCAGAAAGGATTTCATTAAATGTTTAAACCTCTCAGAAAATTGGGAAAGGGAAACTTCGCCACTGTCTATGAGGTGGAGAGAATCATTGACGGGTAAAAGTTTGCAGTCAAGGCCTTTTCAAGGCAGGCAGCCTTCAGTGCCAAAAACGGGAAGGAAAGTCTAATAAACTAACTGAATGTTATGCGTAAACTAAACGAAATAAATGATCCTAACATTTTAAGGCTATACGGGGTATATGAGTCTGATAACTCGATATATGTTGTTCTGGAACTTCTCAGAGGGGGTCAGCTCTTCCACCGCATTCAGTAGCGCAGTGGCAACTTCACAGCTCAAGAGGTGCGTGAATTCATGCTGGGCCTACTTCAAGGGATGAGTCATATGCATTCAACCAGAATCATGCACCGCGATCTCAAGCCTTAGAATATTATGCTGAGATCAACTGATTCAATGACTCCTGTTATCGTGGATTTCGGACTTGCCACCAATGCCGATATCTAAAAATATCTCTTCTTCAGATGTGGAACACCTGGATATGTGGCTCCCTAAATTATTGGACTGAATGAATGCAAACATATCGAGCCACAGTGCGACATCTTTTCCGCGGGAGTGATGTTTCACATCCTGTTGACCCGTAAGCCCGTCTTTTAAGGAACCAAATATTAGTAAGTGTACAAAAAGAACAAAGAGATGAGTATTAATTTCTAAAATGAACGGTATAACATGATAGATCCGCAAGCTATGAGCCTTTTGAAGAGGATGCTTGTGGCCAACCCTCAGGAAAGAATTAGCGCAGATTTAGCATTAAAACACCCCTACTTCTAGAGCAAGGATTTGCCATAATCACCTCTTAAGATTGGCTCTCCCTGCCTGACTTCCGCAAGCAAGCGGGTAAATCACAGATTCAACATGCGTTGAGCCCTAATTAATTGTGATATTTTATATCAACTGCATCTGCCATCTTTAAATATCAGCATCCCTATACCAAAATATTAAATTGCCCTCTTTATCTAAAATATTTGCCATTTGACTGAGGGTTGCTCGCCTCGAATTAATTTTATAAGTTGGTTAATTTAATAACTAATTTTGCCGCACAATCATGAGACAAATGTCACTTATGGATTCTTTCAGGAAGAAGGTTAAGACCACAGATCCACCCACTGCCGCCAAAGACGAGAACAAATGCATCACCAACGACCCTCAAATTGAGGTTGAATAACTCCGAGATGAGCACGTGTAGACCCGTCCAAAAAATAAGTTTAAAGATCTCATCAACAGTGATGACTTTGCATTTTAGGGAGTAGTAGTATAGCATAGCAAAAAAAGAAAGATGGAGATTGAAAGCGACGAAGCGATTAAATTGATCACTAATCAGGCTTAAAATGATATTTAGTAGTAGGAAGAGGAGGAGTATCAAATGTTGCCTTCGGCAGAAAAACAGAAGAAAAAAGTAGGACGGCCTCAAAGTGCAGCCAAACCGAAGAAGGTTATTTTTTAAGAGAGTGATCGACCTCAAAGAGGCGGAGATTAAACTAAGATTGCTAATGAATAGTTCACTGATGTTACTCCTGAATGGGCGACGCCTGAAGGTTGCCGCGATGCCAAAAAGAGGGAGCCTAATGATCCTGACTACGATCCTACCACTCTCTACATTCCCCCTGAGGCCTATAAAGGGTTTACCTAAACGATGAAGCAGTTTTGGAGGATCAAGAGTGAGAACTTCGACAAGATTATCTTATTCAAATTGGGTAAATTCTATGAGATGTTTTATGAGGATGCAGCCATTGGTAATAAACATTTGGATTTGAAATGGATGGGCAGCAAAATGCATGTTGGATTTCCTTAGAAATGTTTGGATAAGTATGCGCATGAGTTTGTACAGTTGGGATTAAGATTGGTTATCGTCGAACAACTGGAAACTCCTGAGCAAATGAAGGAAAGAATGTCTAAGGAGAAGGGAGAAGGAAGAAAAAGCGAGAAAACCCTCCAGCGAGGCATTACACAGGTACTTACTAAGGGGACAATCGTCTCCTTCGTCGACGAAAATCAGTATTTACCCAACTACCTGATTGCTGTCTTCAAGCACGGAAGTTTGGTGGGGTATTCGCTCTTATAAATTGGAACTAATCTAATAATGGTTGGTTACTGCTAATCTCTAGACGAATTCAAAACAATGCTCTTCCAGACGCGTCCAGTCGAGCTCCTGTACGATCCAGACAACCTCTCCTTCTAAATGGTGGAAATGATGAAGCAAAACTGGCTGCAGATGGTACTGACCCGCCTGCCCAATAAAGATAATGTCTGGCATTTCATGAACTCCAAAAATTAAATATAAAATCTAGTCAATACTGGAGTATTCAACCTGCCTGCCATTTTCTAAGCCTTGCAGAAGATAGGCGGCGAGCCTGAGGAACTTATCATGACCACTCTGTCGGGAATGTTCAGATATCTCAAAAATTGTCTTAAGTTCGACTATATTATAAGTGCAGTAAGATTCAGCTTCTACGAGAAGGAAGGGTCATCAATGTGCATGGTTATGGATTCGCAGGCATTACAGCATCTGTAAATATTTTAGACTCCCCTAGGTGAAAAGGATTCTCTGTTCAGTAAGATCGATCGAACTAGCACCAAATTTGGCAAGCGTCTTTTGAGAAGATGGTTGATGCAGCCTCTCATGGATCCTCTTAAAATAAACCAGCGGCTCGATGCAGTGGAAGATCTATAAGGAGTGTCAATGGATAGGAGTAGAGTGATAGATATCTTTTCCAGGTTGCCTGATTTGTAAAAGATAGTGAATAGGCTGTATCACTATTCAGTCAAGACCATCGCTGAAAAAGCAGTGTACTTTGAGGATGTGAGTTCGGCTCGACTCCGATAGTTTCGAGAGTTGATATAACATTTCAACAGGTCATGGAATGTTCTATAATTATTACGAAAGAGTAAGAGTAAATTCAAAAGTAATCGTTTAATCAAATTACTGACTTTAGACAAACATTAAGGAGATGAAAATGAGAAATAGGGTGAGGAAGGATAAGAATCAGGGCTGCTGCCATCAATTCGATAGCATTTGGCACAATTTGATTAATACATCAAATGGGAGGGCGATCTACCTGCGCCGCAGAAGGGGCTGGTGGAATCCTATGACATGCTTCAAGACGAGCTGACTGAGTTAAAAAGTAAGCTCGACCGCTATCTTTAAAGCATAAGAGTAGCGACTGGAATATCTGCTATCAAGTTCGTGCATACTAAATAACGCTACGAAATAGAAATACCCGAGCAACTGGAAAAGAAAAGACTGTCTGATATGATTTTCACATCTAAGAGATCGGGGTTCAGTCGTTACGTCACTGACAAATCCAGAAAAATGGTATCGGATATCGAGTTTGTTGAACAACAGATCAAGGAGCAAATGGGACTGTTTGTCGGTTATTTCTTTTAGGAATTCAGGAAGAATCAGAAGATATGGGAAAAGTTTTTAGCTGTTCTGGCTGAAATTGATTGCCTCATTTCATTAAGTCTGTTTTCTTATCAGTCGGGAGGAGTTCGCCCCCAATTTGTCCAGAAAGGATTCAATATTGGAGAAGCGAAACATCCTTGCTTGAACGCGGGAGATGTAATAGCAAACGATATCGATCTAAACTCTAAGGTAATGTTGCTGACAGGACCCAACATGGGTGGAAAATCGACCCTGCTTAGAACTGCCTGTCTGATGGTCATTCTTGCTCAAATGGGGTGTTTTGTACCAGCTTAAGATTATGAATGCGAGATCATTGATCGTATTTTTACAAGGATAGGTGCGTCAGACAAGTTGGAGGAGGGTAAAAGTACATTTTTTATTGAGATGGAATAAACAAAAAGCGTACTCATGCATGGAACAGGAAATAGCCTTGCGATCATTGATGAACTTGGAAGAGGAACGTCAACATTTGATGGAATGGCCATTGCCTATTCTGTGCTCTTGGACATAATCGAGCGAGTGCAATGCAGATGTATTTTCGCAACCCATTACCATTCACTCTCTAAACAGTTCTAAAACATCACAGCAGTTCGCCTGAAGATGATGGACTACATCTTAGCGGACGAAAAGATTATTTTTCTTTATAAGCTGAAAGATGGGAGATCTGAGCAATCTTTTGGCATCAATGTGGCTAAAGTTGTGAAGATCCCTCCTCCCATAATCGAGATGGCTCGCGAGAGATCCATAATGATGTAAAAGTAAATAGCCAGGAAGGACAAAATAAAAAAATTGAAAGAAGCTTTAGACTTTGTAGCAAAGTGATTGTTGTTGAAATTGTTGCTATTGACATAATAAACCTCTATATTTTTACTGTTTATTTTTAGTGGATATTGATGCTGCAATTTGAAAATGATTCCTATGAGGATTTATATTTTTTCAACCTTGGCTTCCAATGTATTCATAGACTCCCTGTCATTTATTATCGAACCTTATTTACTTTTCACTAAGATCTCCGGTTTATATCCAAGAAGATCACGCACGATTTAGATATTCTTCAAGAAAACAATCATAATCTTTAATCATATGCAAGATATTTTTGGAGTTGATTTGATACACACATGTTGTTTGTAGCCATATATTGCATTTTTATTTTCACTTATTATTTTGAGAATTTGAAAAAAAACGACTCGTCCAGACAACCCAGCACAGCTCATGTTTGAATATGCAATTTTCTTGAAAATTGTAAGCTATTTGACTTCTAACAGAAACGCTGACAAAATATTATATAGTGTGAAAAGATCAACAAATACAATAATTAAATCACCCTCCATGGCTTTGGTCAATCGTTTCATATTCCTGATTCTTTGCTCTCTACTGCTCAGTGTCAATAGCACAACGACCTCATCTAATCTGACAGCGACAGAAATATCAGCAATTTATACTGCTTTTGATACCACTTATGCAGCTAATCTCAACCAAATGATTGCAAACAGTAGTATGCTTGGACTAACGATTCAATATATTGAGTATGCGATAAGAGCCGCACTTGTGGCTATCGATGGGAATGAATGGGACGTGTTTACTGTTACTGGATCTCCTGCTGCGGGAGACATAGCCTGTGCTGGTTAAATTTTAAACAACAAATGGCTTGCGGAGTTCAACTACAACAACACAGGAATAAGCTTTGTTGTTTGGCAAGACATCTATTTGCCTTCTATGTCAATCTTAATTGGTGGTCCCAATTTCTATGGCCCTTGGAATTTGTTGGGTAACACAACCTATATTGCTCTACAATCATTCTTTTCTGGTTTACAGGCTCAAGGACTTGCAAGACTCTTGACTTAAGACAATCAAATCACCCCACTAAAAAGTGCTCCTCAATAAGACAATTAATCTCCAAGCCCCAGCCCACCCCCACCTTCATCTCCTGCTCCAAGCAAGAGTTCAAACCTTCAGAGTGAGCCATAAGATTCTAGCAGTTAGTCTTCTTCTTCCAACAGTACTAAGTCCAATTCCACTTCCAATGGAACATCTTCCAACAGTTCTAAAACAAACAGCACCTCAAACTCAACTAAGACCAACTCTACAGGCACTAACAGCACCTCAAACTCAACTAAGACCAACTCTACAGGCACTAACAGCACCTCAAACTCAACTAAGACCAACTCTACAGGCACTAACAGCACCTCAAACTCAACCAAGACCAACTCTACAGGCACTAACAGCACCTCAAACTCAACGAAATCCAACAGCAGTTCTAATTCGACAGCCACAAACTCAAACTCAACTAAGTCCAACTCGACAGCCACAAACAGCAGCTCAAACTCCACTAAGTCTAATAGCAGCTCCAATTCAACAGGCACGAACAGCAGTTCTAACTCGACAGGTTCAAACTCAACTAAGTCCAACAGCAGTTCTAATTCAACAGGAACTAATAGCAGTTCGAACTCAACGGGAACAAGCAACAGTTCTAACTCGACAGGTTCAAACGCAACTAAGCCAAGCAACACTTCTAACTCGACAGGCACTAACAGCAGCTCCAACTCGACGACTAACGCAAACAGCACTGTGACTCCCTATACTCCTCCAACAACTCCTTTAACAAACTCTCAACAGTTGATTCAGGCGGCAATGGACTTTTTAAATTCTTTAAATAGTACTGCCACCTACTCTGGCTTTATGACATCAGTAGCACCATACTTTGCAAGTGGCTTATGGAACCATGCCGTCTTTAATACGCCAGCAGCTGTTATTTTGGATCTTGATACTTTTGTGGCAAGTTCAGGACAGCACTATTATTACATATTCTTCTAGCGTACGTGATTAATCATCAAATTATGATTTAACATTTTATTAAATCTAAATCATTTTTTATTGAAGATGGGGAAGTTAAGAAACTTTTAAAGCAAATGACAATAATTTGTTTTAACTGGATTTGATTTAAGGAAACTGAGCAATTTCCTTGCATTCTATTTCATGATGTTATCTTTTCGTCATTTAAATCAAAGTCTAAAGATAAAATGAACTCAATTAGATGCAAAGATTTGAAACGATTAATACTGCAATTTATAAGATAGAGCCAATTAAGTCCTTTGATGTAAACTCAGTTTGACCAACTCATCGGAAAACAGCAACATGATTCAAATGAATAATTATTGCTCAATGAATTGATGAGATAAATATATTTGAAGTATTATTCAGAGCTGATCAAGCACTCTTTTCCTCGATAATGATTTCCAGAGTTCCTTTTCACATAATGCTCAAGGATTCCTCTAAGGGTTCGTATTTTTACATCTCGGTTTAAGGTTATTGATAACCCCATTACTTGATGAATAATCGACCGCAGTTCTCGCATTTTACTTCTTAAATTGATTTTCAGGGATTTAAGGAAAAAGCCAAATTACATTTTTCCTGTTTTTTTATAAAATGTGGAATCTGCTTAAGTTTCTTGGACTTAGATTTCATTAAATTAGAGATTTTATCGTAGAGATAATCCTCTCAGATTTTCCTGCAAAATATTTTGCTATTTGGCTTTCTACACGCATGTTTATTTATTTTATAGATAAATTGCATTTCCCATTTGCGTTTATCCTCAAGCAATTTAAAAACAACCACCGACAAAGATAATTCAGCACAGTTGATGCTAGAATATGAAATAGGCTTAAAAATTAAAGTCATTTAGGTTTTACCCGAAACCATTGCCATGATAAATAGTTTTAAAGAATAAACAAATTCAATAATTAAATCACCCTCAATGGTTTTGGTCAACCGTTTCATACTCCTGATACTATGCTCTCTACTGCTTAGTGTCAATAGCACAACAACCATGTCCTCTAATCTAACAGCGACAGAACTAACAGCAATTTATACTGCCTTTGATACCACTTATGCGACTTATGTGAATCAAACCATTACAAACAGTACTATGGTTGCACTGATGATTCAATACATCCAGTATGCAGTGAGAGCCGCACTTGTGGCTATCGATGGGAATGAATGGGACGTGTTCACTGTTACTGGATCTCCTGCTGCGGGAGACATCGCCTGTGCGGGTTAAATTTTAAACAACAAATGGCTTGCGGAGTTCAACTACAACAACACAGGAATAAGCTTTGTTGTTTGGCAAGACATCTATTTGCCTTCTATGTCAGCCTTAATTAGTACTGCGCCTCCTTGGAATTTGTTGGGTAACACAACCTATATTGCTTTACAGTCATTCTTTGCTGGTTTAAAGGCTCAAGGACTTGCAAGACTATTGACTTAAGACAATCAAATCACACCACTAAAAAGTGCTCCTGAATAAGACAATTAATCTCAAAGCCCCAGCCCACCCCCACCATC
>Ga0302186_10003060_pt1 | contig 12484 bp, 4 predicted proteins | sample II_Bog_E1_2_FD_198782 | JGI IMG/M metagenome (GOLD analysis project Ga0302186, IMG submission 198782) | Peat permafrost microbial communities from Stordalen Mire near Abisko, Sweden - II_Bog_E1_1 | ecosystem: Environmental > Terrestrial > Soil > Wetlands > Peat | place: Sweden: Abisko, Stordalen... | reverse complement strand
TTTTTAAAAATTTTTATCCTTAATGGGAAAAAATTATCAATATTAATTTTTATGAGAGTATAGAAAAAAACCCATTTTTTTCAAATTATTTAAAAAACTATTATTTTTCTCTTAAAATTATCGTTTTATTTCTGGAAAAAATCCATAACAAATATTAATTTTCTTATTAACATAATAAATTTCCAAAATCCTTCCCTCATTTTCTCAACAAGCTATCAAAATCCATTTTCTCCTTTCCTCCAAATCCTCCAGATATCCCTGAGCTTCTGCTTCTATTTATTGACATATTACAGCTATTCCCCACAGTTTTCCTTCTATATTCCTGCAAAAGATCCCAATTCTGTGTTTTCCCTCCAATTCCCTTCACTTTCTGAATATTAACTACTCCATCAGATTGATTCAATTTCTCCAGGAAATAATAGACTTTATCGAAATTACTGGGTTCTGGCTCCTGATAATTGACTTCGAAGGCACATAAAGCCAATCCTTCAATGAATAAATGTTGATCAATGTATTTCTTCTCTTCATTATTATGAAGAGCTCCTGTCTTTTGGAAAACGCCAGCCAAAGTCTCGAAAATCTTCATGAGTTTGGCTTTGGTGAGTATTGTGGGGAAAATATCGAAATCCTTAGCGAATTTGGCAAATCCTTCAAAACACATTAATCCATTAGTGGAATTATTGGTATATGCTTCATAATAATATTTCAATGATCTATGGACTGTGCCCAAAAGATCAAGGATTTCAGAATCTTGGAGCAGGTCCATGAGTAATTGCACATAATTCTCAGGCCGATTTTCATTAGTAAGTTCATTGATTCTTTCAGAGAAATCAAGAAGATATGTCTTAATGAACCAGGTTAAATTATCTTCGTTATTATTATTTTTGTCGTTTTCTGAGGAATTATAAAATTTCTCACTTATTATGGATAAGGATTGCAAGAAGCCATCGAATTCTAATTTCCCAGTTTTGCCTTTTAATTTGATGAAAAGCAGGTCTATAAGATTTTGGTCAATGTTCGAAAGGCCAATATCTTTGAAGAATCTCTTGAATTTTATTGATTTTAATAGCTTCGTGTTCAAAGGCTCACCCATCGAACAATAATAACTAAAGACTCTTTTAGTTGGTTCTTCGAATTCTTCATTAAGATGATTATTATTAGCCATCAAAGAACCATTATGAGTGTTTTCCTTATTAGAACTCATATTATTATTATTCTTCATAAAGGAAGAAGTCAATGAAAGCTTCGAATTAAAAGTCACATTCAATTTCTTCTCCAAACTCATGAACCCTGAACTCAGCTCCATCCGTTCCAAAAGACTCCTCACAGCCATATTCGGCTCCACATTCTCGAAATTCAAAGCCACTCGACATAAAAACACCAAAAAACGACCAAAAGTCAGACAAGTCCCCATGTCATCCTTTAAGAAAAACCTCTTCAAATCAAGTTCACTCATTTCCACGACCTCGTTAAATATCAAGAAACTTTTGCTTTTCGTGAGGATCGCAGGACAAATCTCAAAATCCTTCAGAAAAGCTAATAAACTGCCTTCTGAACGCTTTAGGATCTCGCTTTTATGCTGGAAACTCTTCGGCTCCCATGGGAAATAAGCCAAATAGATCCTGGTTATCGTCTGATGCACTTCCAACAGGATCTCAATGAGTCCTTGATCCATTTCCTTCTCAAATCGTGTTTTTTCATTCCCAAGATCTGTCATTTCAATGATATTTTCATATAACGGCTCGAAATGCTCCTTGAGGATTTTCCGCAAAGCCAATGAATCTTCTAATGAATATTTGAAGACGGCCACTTTTATCAAGAGACTTAGATACCCGGGGAAATCAATGTGAGGTCTATGATGGCTTTCGGCCATGAATAATAGATCGAGACGCTTTTGGGTCAATCTATTATCTTTTATATTCGAATCGCTCATCATTTTATGGAATTTGTTGGATTTCAACAATTTCAGGTTCCTTCGATCCCCGAAAGAAGCATAAAATGTGAAAATTACCTGTAATTTTTCCTTTATTTTTGATATATCAAGATTTGGAAGGGGTTGGGATTGTTCTTGGAAATGGTTTTCTTTATCTTGAGAGGGATGGAAACTTGATTGGGCAGTGGGACTGGTGAAGACGTTAAGATGAGAAGAGTTTTCTCTGAGCATTTTTGAATATTTTTTAAAGGAAATTATCGTTAATTTAAGTCGAGTTTAAATGTCTTGTTAATTTTTCATTAATTTGTTTTTTTTAGTTAAAACAGGGATTCAAAAAACCTCATCATTTCTCTATAATTCTTCGACTTCCTCCATCGGCAACTTCTCCACTTCAAGCATCAAAACTCCGTTTTTATATTCAAAACCTTGGGTTTTAGATAATTTCACTCTAATCTCTTTGGAACCTAAAGGAATTAAAACTTTGAACTCACCAGAGCTTCGAAAACTCACCAAAGGCTGCTCTTTATAATTTGAGAAGGCTTTTAATCCTGTGATTAGAAGATTATTGAATTCATTAAGATTTTTCTTCAGTTCGAATTTCAGGTCGGGTTCTTTCTCCAAATCGGGGATTTCAACCAAAACAATATATTTCTTCTTCTTTTCAAAGACTTCAAATGGGGGGTTTGAAACTAGATTTCCAAGAGAATTAAAGATTGGGTTTGAAATCTCGAAGTTTTCATCACATTTGATGTACATTTTGTCCTTTTCTCTCTTTAAAACTAAGGGAGTTTCAAGTCTTTTCAAGAATTTCAAATATAATCTGTAATTATCTTGTAGGAATTCACCTAAGTGACTGAAGAGGTCGAATTTTTTCTTATCGACTCTAGTAGAAAGGATATCTTGTAAATATCTGAAGGTGCTTTCATTATATTTCTGGCCAGATTCAGTCCATTCGACTCCTAACACCAAATGACTGATATTTTCTTTATTTTTATCATTAATTTTCTCAATATATTCCTTCACATCATCACTTTTAGGAATAAATCTATCTTGAGTATCATAAGCTTGTATAATATCTCTTTTAATCTTATTTTCAACATCTTCAATTGAATAAAGATTAGAGAAATTATGAATTATTATGATTCTTTTCTTGGCTTTATATTTCGAGGCGATTCGTTCAATGAATTTCTGATCATTCTGAGATAATTGGCCAACCACAATAATGATGACTTCTGCGACTTCAAGGATGAAATCTTGAATGAAGATATCAGTGATAGTTCTATCATTTATCATTTGTCTTCTTGTCTCCTCATTTTTCTTAAGATCTTCTTTATTAGTCCCGAATCTCTCCATTAATTTATTATCATAATAATAAACAGGTGTTTGAATCCCTGCGGAATCTAAACATAATAACCCTCCATCTTGTAATGAATACTTAAGACTTAAGCCTTTAGTATTGACATTAGTGCCTGAAGGCAAATCAAAACCACATAATTTATTCAAAATGAAGGTTTTACCTATATTTTCTCTACCTACGATACCCACTATTGTATGACTCTCTTCTTTCTGGGCTGGAGATGTAAAATCAGTGATTTCCCAACCGTTTTTATAAGAAGTCGTCTTGAGGGAATCAATGTTAAGAATCAAATCATAAGGATTGGAATTCATAGATTTCTGACTTTTTTTAGAGGTCTTTTTTTTCGACTCTTGATCTGGATTCGTCGGAACAAGATTGAGACGATATTTGATTCGATTAAGCTCTAATGAGGTTTTTTTAAGTTTCTTTTCAAGGGAAGAGACTAGAGATTCGGATTCCTCAACCTTTTGGCTAAGTGACGAGACTTGAGATTCTGATTCCTCAAGCTTTTGGTTAAGTGACTTGTTGAGGGATTTGATATTGCTTTTGAGTAATTCGTTATCTTCTTGAAGAGACTTAATTTCCTTTTCAAGGGATTTGATATTGCTATTAAGAGATTTAATTTCTTCACGTTTTTCCTGATATTTCTCTTTTAGATTTGAGAGCTGAGATTCCAGATCGTTATTTTCATTATATAAACCTTGGATTTTCCCAAGATTTGAAGATTTCTCTAATTCCAAAGTTTTCATTTTATTTAAATTGGCATCGTTTATGGTTTCTAATTGATGAAACTCTTTGTCGATCTTTATTAATTTTTTTTGAGCTTCTTCATATTGATTTCTTTGATTTTCGATTTCTTTGTTTAGATTCTCAATATCTTGGTTTAGTTTGGAGATTTCTTTCTTCAAGGCATTTATTGAAGAAATATAGAATTTTTCCATTGCTTCGATTTGAATCGTTAAATCATTAAATTTTCTTTCTTGGAAGCCTTTATAAACAAGATGTTCTTTCTTGAGAAAATCGATAAAATGTTGATGTTTTGTGAATTCATTGGTCAATTCAATGAAACTCTGATGTAGGGCGTTTTTTTCTCGTATAATTTGTTGAATAATATCTTGATTCTCTATTAATTGTTGGGTTGTTTTTGATAAGTCTTGATCGAGCTTTTTCACTTTTTGGTCAAACATTTTATTGGCTAAATCAATTTCCTGAATACGGTTTTGGCAATTAATGACTTGATCTTCTTTAATATTTAAATCCTGTTGAATCTTATTAGCAAATTGAATTATATTGTTTTTTTCATTGGTTAATTGGTCATTTCTTAGTTTATTATTATCGCATTCTTGGGTTTTGTCCTTAAAAGCTTTATTCAAATTTGTGATATCTTGAAAAAACTTGGCAATATTTCTTTGCGCATCCTCTAATTTCTGATTAATGCTTTTATTTTCTCTTTGCTTTTGCTCTAATTGCTCGTTTTTTATTCTAATTTCTTCTTTAAGATTACGAATCTCATAGGTTTTCAAGTTTATGTCGATTTTGTAAGAATCAATCTCTTTATTATTTTCTTCAATTCTTTTTCTCAAGAGTTCTATTGAAATATTCTGGCTTTTAATTTCATTGAAGGAATCTTCGTTTATTTTCATTAAATTTGCTTTTTCCTCTTTCAAACCCGATTTTTCCTCACGAATTTTCATGTTGTCTTTTTTCACGAAATCGTTTTCATCTTCAAGTCTTTTTTTCTCTTTTTTATTTTCAATTGCAACATCATTAAGTCTGTTGATTTCGTTACTATAAGTCATATTTTTTGTTGTTAGCTCATCTATTCTCTTCATTGTTTCCTCAATTTCACTTTTCGTCTGCTTTAATTTATCTCGTTCATTTATGATATTGTCATAATGTGTTCTCCATTCAGTGATAGTTTCTTGGTATTTCGCAATTTCAGCTTTTAATTTGAGAATTTCATTTGAATTATGTTTTTTCAATCGATCTTCTTCTTCTTTAAGTGATAAAATTTCTTGGGTTTTTTCTTCTCGGACTCCTTGTAAAATTTTATTATCTTTTTTATTCTGATCAATAGTTTTTTGCAGATCTTCTATCAAATGGCAATTCTTTATGACTTCTTCTTTAAGATCATTATTGTTTTTAACCAAAATATGTTTTTCCTCTCCGATTTTTTCTATCAAATGGCAATTCTTTATGACTTCTTCTTTAAGATCATTATTGTTTTTAACCAAAATATGTTTTTCCTCTCCGATTTTTTGACTTTTTTCACGAAACATCTGCAAATTAGTTTTTAAAGTGGTATTTACATATGAAAGCTTGTTTATCTCTTCATCAGATTTTTTGATATTTTCTTCAAGAGTTTTCACATATTCATTAAGTCTTATGATTTCATTCAGATTATTCATATTTTCTCTCTTTAACCCGTCCATTTCCTTTGTAGCAGCAGCTAATTTTTCCTCCAATTCTCTTTTGGCATTTTTGGAATCCTCATTTTTTTTCTCATTTCCCTCATTAATTTTGGGAAAATTTTCTTCATCTTTCTCCTGATTGATTCCAGGAATTTTTGGGCTTTCTTTGACCACTATGAAAGGAAAAATCATTAATAAGTACAAAATTAATATATTTACTTTTTTCATCTTTTTTGATGTTATTTCCTATAGAGGCTTCATCATTTTTTCCTATTTCTCTTGATTTCTCCATAATTTTCTTTCCATCTTCATTAATTTCCTTGCCTCCATTCTTATTCTCAGCTTCTTTATTCATCATTTCAAATGAAGATTTAAGAGTATAATCACCCTCTTTATTTTCTATTATGTTGAGAACACCTGCCTTTGCCTTTTCCCGATTTTCTTTGACGATATTTTCATGAGTTTGATTTTTGGAGTTTTGGTTCAAAGGTACAGGTTGATTATAATTTGTCAGAAAATCATTTTTGGAGGAGTCTTCTTCCTTGATAAATTCTTGAAATTTTTCCAAAATTTCTAGCAAGTTCTTGATGTCATTTATACAATTCGACTTGAAATTATCTAAGCTCGTGAGGAAATACTCAAAATCTTTTCTATTATCGTTGAGATTTAGGAAATTTTGTGCATATTGAAAATATTCTCTCTTGTCTTGAAGATCCTTCTGTTTCAAAAGACCCTTTATTTCTGATTTTATCCCTACATAAAATAAATTCGGTGATAAGCTCTGAGAAGCTTTTTCACATTGATCTTTAATTTTATCTTTATGCAGGAATAGAAGATAAAAAAAAGATGTCACTTTTGATTCCATTTTGGTTGAACTTTTAAAAATTATGGTTTTATTGAATTCTATGAAGTATTAATTCCAATTATATAGAAAAAATGCTATAATGACTTTAAAATTTTCTATTCAAATTATATGAAAATTTTCGTTTTTTTTTAGCCTTAAACATATTTTCTTTCTAAAATCTAAAATTTCAATTGATTATTTATAAATTTCAATAGAAAATATTTAATAAAATTGAATTTCATAACATTTTCTTTTTTTTTAAATAATTGTTCATAGAAATCAAAAAATCATATAATTTTTTAACTTCATCCAAAATGGAAAATGAAGAAACAAAGTCAATTTCTTTCTTTTGCTTTCTCTCCATAAATAAAGATTGCTTGAGATATAAATATGCGAATGTTCTTGAGAGGAGAAAATCCCTTTCTGATTCAAGTTTAGTAAACTATTCAGAGGTAGTAAGAGAAATAAAAGATCATTGGATCAATATGGAGCCAAATGACAATGGCCCAAATTTTACAAAGGCCCAGAATTTCCTAAAATTTTCATCAAATAAAGAAATATTTCATGATTTTCTCAACTGCTTGAAAAATGATGTTTCAGAATGCGGGGAACAGATAAAAAATTTGCTAGGAGCTCTGGATCAATTCACAGAATTTATCAAAAAAGAATTTGACTTCAAAAAAAATTATAGTGAGCCTATTTCCTTGAACCAAAGCCCCCCAAATCAGTATCAAATATTCCTAAAAGAAGAAGCAGCTCAAGGTTATTCTGTTAATCCTTTGAAATTTTATGATAATTGTTCATTTGGAGATCAAAAAAATATAAAAAAAGGAGAAGAAGATGTTTTTTATAACAAAGAAATGAAAAATAATGTGGGAAGAACAATTTTAGAGGAGCAGAAATTTAAAGGATTGGAGCCAAAATTAGAAATTGGAAGTGTCATAAATAAAGTGATTTCCAAAGCAAATAGCAGACAAACATCTAATTATCAAGAAAATTTGATAGAATTGAAGAAAAATTATGAGGAAATCCAAGCTGAACGAAATGATTTAAAGAACACGCTAATTGAAAAAGAAAATGATGCCATGAAGATAATTGATGATTTAACAATAGAAAATGACAATTATAAAATAGAAATAACGAGACTTAAGAACTTTTTTGGACAAAGTCTTTCGAATGAAAACAAAAATTTCAAGAAAAAATTGGAAGAAATCGAACAAATTAAAAAAAAGCTTGAAGAAGAAAACATTGTTTTGAAAAAAGAGATTACTGAGGAAAGAACAATAAAAGAAGAAGAAAGAAGGAATCTAACTAAAAGGAATAATGAGCTTAAAGAAGAAGTGATAAAAAAGAACATTTCCATTGAGTTGCTGCAAAAAGATATTAATAAACAGAAGGCAGAAATTGACACTTGGGAAGAAGTTGTGAATATAAAAAGCCAAGAGAATTTCAAGCTTACAGAAGAAATAGATAGGAGTTATAAATCTTGTTCCGAGCTTCAACAACGATTTCAAAACAATGCAAAGGAATTAATGAGCTTGAAAAATGCAGAAATAGCGAAGAATTTGCATGAGAAAATCAAAAACCTGGAATATGAAGGAATAAAATTCAGAAACGATTTTCAACAGAAAATCGATGATCTAAATAAAGCTTTAAAGGAAAAAACCGAAGAAGTTGTCAATAATCGACAAATAAGTGATCAAATATTCGAAGAGAACACAAAGCTAGTGAATATAGTAAAAGAACTTACACAAAAACTAGATAATAATGAATATAACATCAAAATTTTCGATGAAAAACCGCTCCGAAATCCAAATCCACAATGTTTCAATCAAGAAGTAAAAAAATTCAACCAAAATACCAATCAACAATCATTAGAAAGTCAAGCGAAATATGAACAACTTGAAAATGAGAAAAACGCCTTACATAAGAATTTCATTGAAAAAACCAATGAACTCATAAAACATCAACATTTTATAAACTTTCTTAAGAAAGAACATCTTGTTCATAAAGACTTTTTGGAAAGAAAAGTCAATGACTTAATTATTCAAATCGATGCATTGGAAAAATTCTACAATGATGAGAATAATGCATTGAAGAAACAAATTGAAAAGCTGAATATTGATATTGATAATCAAAAGAATTTATACAAAGAAGCTAAAAAAAAATTAATAATACAAGAAAATGAATCCACTCAATTAAAAATGAATATTAATGAACTGACAATGGAAAAAACAGATCTTGAGTCACAACTTATAAAACTAACTGAAAAAATTAAAGAAAAACGTAAAGAAGTCAAATCATTGAATAATGATCTCGATCCTTTGAAAAGCGAAAATGAGTCCCTTGAAAGTGAAAACAAATCCCTAAACATTAAACTCGAAGAAACGGAATCTCAAGTCTCTTCCCTTGAAAAGAAACTTAAAAAAACCTCATTAGAGATGAATCGAATCAAATATCGTCTAAATCTTGTTCCAAATCCAGACGAAAATTCGATTAGAAAGTCAAAAATAAAAATGCCAGTTCAAAATCCAAATCCTTATGATTTGATTCTTAACATTGATTCCCTCAAGACCACTTCTTATAAAAACGGTTGGGAAATCACTGATTTTACATCCAAAACTCAGAAAAAAGAGAGTCATACCATAGTGGGTATCGTAGGTAGAGAAAATATTGGTAAAACCTTCATTTTGAATAAATTATGTGGATTTGATTTGCCTTCAGGCGCTAATGTCAATACTAAAGGCTTAAGTCTTAAATATTCATTACAAGATGGAGGGTTATTATGTTTAGATTCCGCAGGGATTCAAACACCTGTTTATTATTATGATAATAAATTAATGGAGAGATTCGGGACTAATAAAGAAGATCTTAAGAAAAATGAGGAGATAAGAAGACAAATGATAAATGATAGAACTATCACTGATATCTTCATTCAAGATTTCATCCTTGAAGTCGCAGAAGTCATCATTATTGTGGTTGGTCAATTATCTCAGAATGATCAGAAATTCATTGAACGAATCGCCTCGAAATATAAAGCCAAGAAAAGAATCATAATAATTCATAATTTCTCTAATCTTTATTCAGTTGAAGATGTTGAAAATAAGATTAAAAGAGATATTATACAAGCTTATGATACTCAAGATAGATTTATTCCTGAAAGTGATGATGTGAAGGAATATATTGAGAAAATTAATGATAAAAATAAAGAAAATATCATTCATTTGGTGTTAGGAGTCGAATGGACTGAATCTGGCCAGAAATATAATGAAAGCACCTTCAGATATTTACAACATATCCTTTATACTAGAGTTGATAAGAAACAATTCGACCTCTTCAGTCAATTGGGTGAATTCCTTCAAGATAATTACAGATTATATTTGAAATTCTTGAAAAGACTTGAAACCCCCTTAGTTTTAAAGAGGGAAAAGGACAAAATGTACATCAAATGTGATGAAAATTTCGAGATTTCAAATCCCATCTTTAATTCTCTTGGAAATCTAGTTTCAAACCCACCATTTGAAGTTTTTGAAAAGGAAAATAAATATATTGTTTTGGTTGAAATCCCTGATTTGGAAAAAGAACCCAACATAAAATTTGAAATAAAGAAGAAATTAAACGAATTTAATAATCTTCTAATCACAGGATTGAAATCATTTGCCAATCATCATGAAGAAGACAATAATCTTAATACAATTAGTTTTAGAAACTATGGAGAGTTTAAATGTTTGATTCCATTAGGACCGAATTATTTGAGAATAAAACCACCCAAAAATGAAGATTATAACTATAAGAAAGGGGTCTTAAAATTGGAAGTGGAGAAATTGTCAATGGAAGAAATAATGGAACTTTAAAAAAAAAAAATTAGAAAATTTAATTGAAAAAATGAAATTAATTATTTTTCATATTTTTTTCTCTATATTTTTTTTCTCTCGTTTAATATTTTCTTAACTTTTTTTTTTTTCCTTAAATTTTCTTTTATTTAAAAGATTTTAGTTTCTCTCGAAGCGTCTCGATTTTATTTTCCAGTACCTCTTTTTCGCTTTTAAGTGTTTTAATGTCTTTCTTCTTTTTCTTATATTTCTCCATTTGCTCTGATAATTTAGTTTCGAGCACAATTTTTTCATTATTCAACTGTTTTTTTTCTAATTCCAAACTTATTATTTTCTCCTTATTTTCTTTTTCCAATAGAACAAATTCTTTATCCTTTTGTTTTAAGACATTGTTAGCTTCTTCATATTTATTCCTTTGAGCAAGAATGTCTTTATCCTGATTTTCAATATCTTTATTAAGCTTCACGATTTCTTTCTTTAGATTCTTTATCGAATCATTATAAAATCTTTCCATTTCATCTATTTGTAATGATAAATCGTTGATTTTCCTTTCTTCGAAGTTTTTATAAACGAGATGTTCTTTCTTGAGAAAATCGATAAAATGTTGATTTTTTATCAATTCCTGGCTCAGCTCAATGAAACTCTGATGCAACGCGTTTTTCTCATGTTCAAGTTGTTCAAATTTGGCGTTAATTTCTTCTAATTCCTGGGTTTTTTGCGCTAAAGTTATTTTCAACTTTTCAATTTCATGGTCAAGTCTTGTGTTGGTTTCGGTGATTTCATCATTTAATTTTTTATTGAAAGCCAGTTGTTCAGTCATGCTTTTGATGTCTTGTTGAAGCTTTTTCATGGATTGCGTTAATTTTGCATTTTCTTCTGATAATTTGGCATTTTTTTGTTGACTTTCATCGAATTCGGCAGTTTTTGCAGCCAAAGTTTTTTTCATATTTTCGCATTCTTTAAAAAGAAGAGAATAGTTCTTTTTAGCATCTTCCAAGCTGGTTTTTAGATTTGAAACTTCGGTTTCCTTATTAGAGATTTCTTCTTTTGATTGTTGCAGGCTTTTCTCATAGGTATTTTTATTATTTGTCAATTCCTTTTGATTATTGACAAGCTGTTGATAAAGATCTTTGTTGCTTTTTTCTAATTCTTCTTTTTTTGATCTAAATTCTTCCTTAAGAGTAAGAATTTCTTTGTTTTTTGAGTTTATTGATCCTTTTAAATATTCATTCTCATTCTTTTCAGCATTACTGTTTTTTTGCATATTTTCAATTGTATTATTTAATTTCAATCTTTCCTCTTCCCAAATTCTTTTTTGATCCAAACTTCTTGAGGTTTCATCACGAGATTTCTGATAATCTTTTTTTAAGACATCATTTTCATTGAGGATCTTTTGTTTTTCCTGTTCTTTTTCAGTCATTAATTTTTTAATTTTTTCGCTATTATCCTCAAGGATTTGATCATAAGATTGTTTTATCGTAGTTATTTCCTTCTTATAATTTGAATTTTCTGTTGTTAAAAATTGGATTTTCGCATCTGATTCGTTCTTCGTTAGTTTTAACTTATTTTTTTCAGATTCTGTTTCCTTTTTAAATCCGGTGAGATTTTCTCGATATTTTATGATTTCTTCTTTTAGATTTGAATTTTCTTCTTTTAGATTAGAAGTTTCTTTGGAAATTTCTTTAGTTTTCTCTAATTCATCCTTTTTCGTTCTCAATTCTTCCTTCAGAGTTCGAATTTCATCTTCTTTCTTTTTATCTGATGGATTTTCATTAAGTCTGGTTATTTCCTTTATATTGTTGCTATTTTCCTTTTTTAAATCCTCTATTTCCTTCATGGCAGCTGTTAATTTTTCGTCCATTTCATTATTATCCTTTTTATTTGAAGACTCGATTTCCTTTTTTGAGACAATGACCTCTTTATAATTTTTATCCATCCCAATATTTTTTCCCTTATCAAAACTTTTCTTTTCTTCTTCGTCTGGGGTTTTTTTCATGTCGTTTTTTCCAACAATTTTCCTAACGTTTTGTTTATTATCAAAGTTCTTATTCGCCATTTCTATTTTCTTTCCTGATGGTCTTGGATCTGATAAAAGCATTTCCTGTT
>Ga0302186_10003057_pt1 | contig 12494 bp, 6 predicted proteins | sample II_Bog_E1_2_FD_198782 | JGI IMG/M metagenome (GOLD analysis project Ga0302186, IMG submission 198782) | Peat permafrost microbial communities from Stordalen Mire near Abisko, Sweden - II_Bog_E1_1 | ecosystem: Environmental > Terrestrial > Soil > Wetlands > Peat | place: Sweden: Abisko, Stordalen... | reverse complement strand
CGAAGACATCTCCCATGTTCACACCAGCCAGAGAACCGATATCAATATAATTTCCGCTATAATCTTTTCCCGGTTGATCTTTTAGGGCAATAACTTGGCCACCGACAATAGTACGATTGTCAAATAGGTCTTTGATCAAATTTTTGGTTTCAACCGAATAAGGTAATCCACTACCTGTCGAAGCAGGAATACCGTAAGAAGCATAAGAAATGGAAGAAACAACCAGCAGGCTGGTTGTTATTAGTAATCTATTTATGATGGTCTGATAAAAACTCATTAATTCCTCAATTGGTTTAACCGAGCCTAAGTATATTCAGAAAATGACAAAAACAGACAAGTTTCGACTTAATTTATAGCCTTGTAATCAAAGAAATATAATTCATCCCACCGATAGAATTACTAACATAAGCGTAATCAACCTCGAATAAATAAGCCCAAATCCCTACACCGGCGGACGGCGTAAAGCTGTCATTATCAAATTGAAACCCTTTGGTCTCAAAACCACCACGCAACGCAACAAATTGCCGATACCAATACTCAACACCAAAATGATAATTGTTAAGCGCTTCCCCCGCGTAAAGTGTATCGACATCAAAATCAACCGTCAAAGTACTTCCAGGAACTGAAGCCGTTCCCTGCGAAGAACTTTTTCCAAATTCCTTTGTGTAAGATAACCCCGCCGTAATGCTAGGCTGCAAAACTTGTGTTGGATCCGTGGGCGTATTGGACCACGAAACATAAGAACCACCCGTAATGTCTCTTGCCACTAATCCAATTCCAAGTTCTTTAAATGGTTTATACAGTATCCCAAAATCCGAACCAATTCCAAAAGCCGAGGCCGTATAAGCATTGGTTTGAAGTAGTTTAATTGAAGCACCAATTGCGATCTGATTTCCGATTTTCCAACCACCAGAAATCAATTCCGCCTTATCAGCATATTGGGTTGTCCCTAAAATATCGGAAGATGTCGTTGTAACATTTATGCCATCAACGCCCAATTGAAGATAGCTAAAAGCATAACTTCCAAAATCCGTTTTAAACGCGATGTTGGCAAAATCATAGCTTTGCAAATCGGATTGAGTCGCGTGCATTGTTGTAATTTCAATATCATCTATCATCGCCAAGCCTGATGGATTCCAAAAGGCAGCAGTCGCATCATTAGCCGCACCTACAAAAGCTCCGCCCATTGCTAAAGGTCTAGCTCCTGCCCCCATCGTTAATACTTCCGCAACATAATTTACTGATTGTGCTCGAACCTTCACGACCAGTAATAAAAAAAACATAACCAATAAATTGAAATGAAAACGTTTTAAACTCAAAACACGTCTCCTAGCCATTAATTTAATAACGGTTAAATTTGAATTTCTTTTAAAAATTTTAGTGATTCTGGCAGTAAATTGCAACTTCTATTAGATGCTATTGTAATCTTTCGTTCCTTTGTATCAAAATTTTTACAAAAGCAATCTTGATTACGAGACCCACTATTAAACTGCTTAAACTCATTCAAGACTTTAGAACCCAAGACCAAGCCTATGCCGCTAATGGGTTACACCAATTGGTCCTATGCTGTGAGATAGGAATTGGTACTAACTTTGGGGGCAGGTCAGTCAATCAATGGGATTATAACCTCACAATTTTGGTAAAATCTTAAAACTACATCAAAATCAGATATTCTAAAGTTACCAAACCGATCTTTGAAAGTGACAGGATTAAGTTTAACAACTATATTCCTGACAATCTTTACAAAATCTTATTTATTAAACCTGAAAAATAACTTATTCCTAATACTTTTGTAACTTCAGAACAACCCTATACTTACGTAACTTAGAGCAATTGGTTTTGTTGACAAACACTTTTAACGGTAGCTATAGTTAATCGACTTTTTGCTTATTTTCTTAGGTTTTTTGTATTTTTAACCCACCAAGGAGTTTGGAATGGCCGAAACAAAAGTATGCGAAAATTGCAACACTAAAAACCCTATCTCAAATAATTTTTGCGAGCAATGCGGTTCTAAACTTAACACTGCAGTTCCAGTTGAAAAAAGCAGCAAAATGCAATCTACAGTCAAAACCGTCAAGGAATCTTTGCCGGTCACCCAAAGTGTTTCGATCGGGATAAAATCCACTCCAATTAATATAAACCTTTCATCTGTTTGGCTACCCATTCTTTACGGCGTTTTGTTGCTTCTGACTATATATACGCGATTTGACCATTTAGGCAGCAAACCACACCATCATGATGAAAGTATGCATGCTTTTTATTCATACCAACTTTTCAAAGACGGAGATTATGAGTATAACCCCATGATGCACGGTCCGTTTCAGTTTCATGGCAATGCTCTAATGTATTATCTTTTTGGGGTATCGGATGCGACATCACGATATTTAGCTGCAACATTTGGCGTTTTAACTGTCATTTTAGCTATGTTGTTAGGCCCGTTTTTAGGACGTATTGGAACTCTATTGGCAACAGTCTTAATTGTCTTCTCGCCAAGTTTCATGTATTTCGATCGTTTTACCCGTGAAGATGCCTACATGCTTGGCGCCACATTCACGATGGTTGTTTTTACGTTTCGTTATTACCGTTTCCGCCAACCTATTGATCTATGGCTAGCCTCCTTGGGTTTCATTGTCGCGTTTTGTACAAAAGAATCAATTTTCTTAACCGTAGCTGTTATCGGAACTTATTTGTTTATAAGACTATTACCTTGGATTGATGTCTTTGTTGCTGGTGGTATTACAATTTTGGGACTCTTATGGGCATGGCAGTTTGATAAAACATCTCCAGCTTATATGCCGGTTTTTATGTTGCTTTTGGGTGCGGCTTTTCTTTACACCATTTTTCAACTTTTTACTCGTTGGCAGGAAAACTTGAAAAAAGGCAAAGCCGAAAACGACTTATGGGAAATTGTTTGCGGGCTTGGCCTTGAGAAAATCAGTTGGGAAATCCTAGCTTTTGTTGGTTGGTGGATTGTAACCTTGTTGATTTTAGGGGTTTTCCCTCATTTCGGCATTACAGTTCCGATACCATTTTCGTCTCTTATGCTCATTATTTATCTTGGTCTTGTTTTCTGGTTCTGCTTTCTTTGGATTAAAAATGTCGTACCCGCAGTGACTGGTTCTATTGCAATTTGCAGCATAGTTTTCACGTTGCTGTTTACAACGTTCTTTACAGTAGAGGCTTCGCAACCTGATTTTTGGTCGCGGATTCATGGGCTGTTTAATGCCCTTTATATGGGTGCTTTTGGAGGTTTAGAATATTGGTGGGAACAGCACGATGTCCATCGCGGCGATCAACCTTGGTATTATTACTTGATTCAACTGCCAGCCAACGAGTTGGTTTCATTTCTGTTTTCAATGATTGCAATAGGTTACTACTGGTTGATGCCGGCACTCGCAAGAGTTTGCGCTTTTTTCATTTCTAATATTAAAAATGGCGACTTTTATAAAAAATGGTCACCTTGGAAACTATTCCCTATTTTTATTGTTTATTGGTATTTGGGAACACTGGCTCTTTTTTCCTGGGCCGGAGAAAAGATGCCATGGCTGATTCTCCACCCACTATTGCCGGCACTCTTATTGACAGCTTATTTTGTCGGGGAAATCATCGAATCAAAACCCTTAGATTATTTTGGTCAAACAAGTCGGATTGCGGCCATAGCCGTATTTGGTTTATTGCTAAGTTATTCACTACATTCAGCCATTTTGCTTAGTTTTTATCACGAAGCCAATCCTGTAGAACCGTTGGTTTATGTGCAATCAGGACCGGATTGCAAAGAAGTTGAAAAAATTGTTGAACAAATCTCTTACGATGAAACAGGTGGGCCTAATCCCACTTCTCCAGAAGGAGCAACAGATTCTGAAAGAAGCTATCATGATGGTCTGGCACTGACCATTGAAGATAAATGCTCCTGGCCGTTTGCTTGGATATTTAGAAATTTTAACAGACGAAACCATCCCACCACAATTACAGCCGCGGACAACCCAATTATTTTAACCGCAACCGAATCCGATGCCGTTGCCTATCCCATTTTGAGCAAAGCCGGATATGTAAACAGAAAATACAAAATGCGGGTCTGGTGGGTACCGTCTTGGTTTAAAAAAGGCTACCCGAGCTCCGATATAAATTTGAGTTTATTTGTTGATTGGCTTTTCAGCAATTTTATCCCATTAAACCCAGCAAGACCGGATATGGTTGATTGGAATGATATTAAAAATTGGATTCTCTACCGGCAAGTCTGGTCTGATCTGGGAAGTTATAATATGCGTATGTGGGTAAGACCTGATTTAGCTCAAAAATACGGTTTCACAGAAGATAGTCGTTCCGACGTTCCTTCTGATTATCCGCAATTAATCCAAGCCCAAACATCCATGACTGTATCTAAACACGAGAAAAAACAGCCCAACCAGTAAATAATCGAACTGAGCTCGGAGATATAAAAGTCTTCGGGTTCACTATTTATCAATATTGAATTTTATATTTGATTGAACCAAGCAAGCCAACGGAGTTTACAAACCGTCCGGCCAAACTGTAATAACTCACTTACAGATAGCTTACTTTTTCCTTCGTGACGATTTACAAACACAATGGGTATCTCGATCACCTTTGCATTTAATCGCAAAGCGCGGTAGAGAATTTCAACTTGAAATGAATATCCAAAAGAAAATATTTTATTCATGTCAATTTTTTTTAAGAGCTCGGTCCGATAACACTTATAGCCGCCCGAACAGTCTTCTTGCTTGATACCTAACATACCCTTGCAAAAGAAATTCGCTAATCGGCTAATAAAAAAACGTCCAGCTCCCCAATTAACCATTCCGCCATCTTTTACGTATCGCGAGCCAATAACCAAATCATAGTCTTTCATCATCTCTATCATTCGGGGGAGATTTACAGGGTCATGCGATAAATCGGCATCCATTGCCACAACGAAATCAAATCCTTTATCAATTGTATATTTCATACCATGAATATACGCGGAGCCTAACCCAAGTTTTTTTTCGCGGTGAATAACAAATACACGATTATCTCTTTTAGCCAATTCATCTGCCGCCACACCTGTTCCATCCGGTGAATTATCATCCACAATCAGCAAGTTCAAATTTTCGACTGCTTTGAAAATCTTTTCATATATAACAAAAATGTTGCCAATTTCATTGAAAGTCGGCACAACAATGATAGTTTTGTTCATTTAAAAATCCAATTAAAGAATCATTTTTCTTTTTTTGACTAAGAACAAACACAGAAAGATCAAAAAAATTGGTAAGAGTTTTCCAAAGGAATAACAACCTTGAAGAATTCGTCACAAACCAACTTCTGGGCGCGTTTTTCTTTTCAAGGAGTTCCCGGTATACTACCGACCTTCAAAAAAATTTAAATAACCTGGATCACATACCACTCAAAACAATTAGATCGATAAAATACAGCGTCACGTTTCCAACGTCACACCCGATTTCAAAATTCTTTTTCCAAATGAGATTTTCTAAATTAAACGTCCGCTCGCTATAAATTAAATACTTTGGGCAAATTATCTAGCATTCCCAACTTACCCGCCGCTTGCTTAACCAGACTTTTCGTAAATCATTTCGGAGAAGTTCTATTCAATGGGGCAAATCAAAGCGGTCTACATGTCCCAGACCAGCCTCTGTCACATACACCCCTCCCAACGAATCTACCGCAACTCCTTGGGCATTTGAAAAACCATCTTGTTTCTTATAAATTGCGATTAATTTCCCATCTAAATCGTATCGCAAAACGGCTCCCAAACTTGCATTGGAAGTGACTATGTTATTGTTATAAATAGCCAGATAAGGAAATTCCAGATTCTTTCCATGCCAAGTAGAAACTTTAAAAGAACTTAAAAATTCCTCGCCACTTTTTTTATTCGGATTGAATTTTTCTATCCGGTTATTATTTGAATCCGATACATACAGAACACCTTTCGAATCAAAAACACATCCAATAGGTTCATCAAACTTGCCTTCTGATGTTCCATGCCCACCAAACTCCTTGATAAAATTTCCATTTTCGTCAAAAACAACAATCTTATGATTACCTGTATCCACTACATATATTTTTCCATTGTTATCACCAACAATCCCTTTGGGGCCAAAAAAGCTGTGAGACCACATTTTTAAAAATTTTCCTTTGGAATCAAAAACTTGTATTCGATGGTTGAATGAGTCTGCAACGTAAAGCAAGCCATTTTGGCTGACCCAAAGACCGCTCGGCTGATTAAACTCTGATGGCCCTTTATCGTCTCCTGGATGATTACCCATTTTCCCTATGGAAAAAATCATCTTCCCATTTGAATCAAACTTACTGATTTTATCAGAACCAAAATCTGATATATAAACATTGTTTTCAGAGTCAACCGCCACATCTTTAGGCTCTGAAAATTTCTCTTCCGGAGAAGTCCCGATGACCATGCTTATTGGAACTAACACGGTTTTACTTTTTGCGATCGCTTTTTGCAATTGATCAACAAAAAGGTAAATAAACAGCACTAAAACAGCAACAAGAAAAAACATCAAAAAAATCTTGGCCCCTTTACCGAAAGATTTTTTTTTGTTCTTTTTCCGTGATTTGATTTTTTTATTTTTTTTCATTGTGTCTTTTATCTTTCGACAGTTTTATATTTAAAACTGACCTTTAATTTTAAAAACTTTACCCGCGCCGGCATCAACCACGTAAAGGCTTCCACTCCCATCAACACTCACACCTAAAGGAACACTAAAAAGCTGATTTCCTGTCGAATCTTTTTCAATAGTCGACACTTCCGATCCATCTAAGTGGTAACAATAAACTTTCTTGCCACGACCATCCGTAGCGTAAATTAAGCCGTGCATTTGATCCAAAGCCAAATGCGGCTCCATGTCAATTTGTTCTTTTGACCAGCCTTTAACCGGCCAGGAACGGAGAACTTGTCCATCCGGACTTAAAACTTGAATTCGGAAATTCAATCTATCCGCAATATAAAGATTCCCATCTTTATCCAAAGCCAATCCAATGGGTTCATTAAACTCACCCAGTTTTTTACCGGCAACAGAAGCTCCCGTTTTCGGATTAATCGCACCCCAGGAACGTATTTGTTTTCCGGAAGGGTCAAACTTGACAATACGGTGATGTCCAGTATCCGCCACATAAATATCCCCAGCCGGATCTACAACCAATTCTCTCGGCGCAAAAAAACCATCATCAGAAGTAAATACTTTTTTTGATTTTCCACCGGTCGTAAACTCCTGAATGCGGTTATTCCAAGTGTCAACAACATAAATCAGTCCATCGGGCCCACCGAAAGAAACGCCATTTGGCTCATTCAATTTTCCCGGGCCTTGACCGATTAGTTTTTTCGGGTCGCCGTTGGCCAATTTTGCCGCATCAAACAATCCACCAAATTGATTTAAAAACTTCCCATCAGTTCCACTAATTTTTTGAATTCGATGATTCCGACTGTCCGCGACATAAATGTTCTCGTCACCATCCACCGCAATACCGCGCGGATAGTTAAATTGGCCATAACCTGCGCCTGGTTGCCCACCTTCTTGAAGCACCAAACCTCCAGGTACATTTGCCGGGCGCATCACGACAGGTTTTGGCTTAGCTCCGATCATGGTCCAAACAGCGGCAATTGCCACCACAATCAATATTACTCCAACAAAAATGTCTTTTTGGGATAACTGCCGATCACCGATTTTAAGCATCTGCCACCCTCCAAAGTTTATTTATGAGTTGATTTTATACAGCACTGAATTCCCTACCTGAAAAACTACTGTCCCCATCTGGATGAACTTATTTAAAGTTCCTACATTCACTGCGTACTTTTGGCGCTCCGAATCCCCTACATAAACATAATCAACACCATATTTCTTTAACAAGTTTGCGGTTAATGGTAAATCAGGCGAAGTATAAATTGCGTCAATATCATTTTGACGATGAGTCACCGTATCATCAGGATTTTGACCCCTTATGACTGCCTTATCGCCAGAACCCCGCCACTGCACCTCATGGAAATCCCAACCCAAAATTGTCGGATATCCCGTATTAGTCGAAATTCTACCAAAATCTTGATGATAAGAACCGCCCCAAGCTTCCAAAATAACCGGGATTTTGCCCATAGACGGCTTAATGTTGGCTTTAATCCATCCCGCAACCTGATAATCAGCGGAAAAGGTTTTTTCGTAATAAGACGCTCCATCCATTGTGGCCATATCGGGTGATGTCCCGTTGAGTCTCGAATTAAATGACAACAATGGATACATAGCTGAAATACAAAAAATAATAACAGCGATAATTCCCCAGCTAATCTTTTTCCACAAAGACCAATTCAGCCACAGATTTTGCATAATCCATTTCAAAAACGGACCCAGCGCAACGCTTAATAGTATCCATACTTGATAATGAAATTTAAAAACCGTATTCATGCGGTACAAATCTCCGCTAGAAAATAGATCTTTTACATAAAAAAGTTCACATCCCAAAACCAAAGCAAAAGCCAATATAGTCAAAACTGTCGAAAACACCATTTCTTTACTGTCTTTTCGCGTGGCCAGTGAAACGAATGCAAAAACAATCAATAGTGATGCCAAAAACGCCGTAGCCATTTTTATCGGCGAAAAATTTAATAAAATCAGAAGACATAAAATTGAAACAATAACAATCCAAGAATACAGCGGTTTCGCCGGATTAGAGAAAACAGATCCAATTTTTAATAAGTAATTTTTAATATTTTTATCAGGGATCGGTTCAATCTCAGACAAATCAGAAATAACCAATTCTCCGCCACAATAACCGCAAAAATTTCTACCGGTTCCATCTTTTCCACACAATATACAAATTAATATTTCAGATTTTTTCAATTTTCCCGATTTAACAACCTTTTCACTATTAACTGATAACTTTTCGATCAATACGGGAACTATCACAATTAAGAAAACACCAAATAATATAGTTAAATAATAAATGTCTGTTCTGTCGCTCACCAATCCAATTCCCTGTGCTTGCGATTGTAATCGAAAATAAAATGGGAAATAAAGAAATAGAGAGCCCAATACAACAGGTAAACAAATGCTAACCATCGACACAATCCAAGATTTAAAACTTTCTGGTCCAGCCCACCACTGTTGAAAACTAAGACAAACACCAAACAGTAAAAGCAACGTTGGAAAATCCCAGCTATTTAAAAAAGAAAGACCACCGAAAACTAACGCCAGTAAAAAAACTTGAGTTACTTGCCAAAATCTTTGTCCACCAAAAACCCCCAAACCTAAAGCTGAAGATTTTATAACATTAAAAGATAAGGCCATGGCTAAAAGCACAAAAGGAATTCCCATAACGTGCGGATGCAAATCAGAAAGAAAAAAACTAAAAGATGGAAACTCATTAATCATTTTGTCCGTGTTGGAAACCGCCATAATTCGAGAGGCTTGAAAGTAATCCCATCCATGCTGAAGGGGGCTTATCATAAAATCCCAAGCCGCTCCAATACCCGGTGAGGCACCACTAGAAGGAGAGTTGTAATAAGGTATTCGCAAATCTCCAAATTGATAACTTTGAATAATCCTGTGAAAAAAGTCCAAATTTCCCAAAACCACTAATGCCGCCGCAGACAAAAATGAGTATCGATATCTTCTTGTTAAAGCGTAAACCAAAGAAAAAGCGCCCAGGGCCGCCAATGCCCAAATCATGGCAATCGCCAAGTTAAAAGCTTCTCCCGATGAAACCTGCGAGACTCTAGCCATTACCGCCACAATGAGATATCCAAAATAATAATAAGAAATACTTCCCCCGGATAACCATGGATCTTGGGGCGGCATAGACGGCGAGGCAAGAATCCCGTTAATAAAGGCGAAATCCATGGGCTTTTCAGTCCCCACAATGTCATGGGTTCGCATTTTGTATGCTCCCGCAATTAAAAAAACAACCAAAAATAAAATTTCTTCCAACAATAAAAAGCCAACCTCCTTTTTTACATACGCAAAAAATGAACGTCCCACACCTTTCCAGATAATTAAGAAGGAAAAAGCCACAACCAAAACAAACGCCAATAAAATAGTTACACCGTTAAAAGATATATAACCCAAAAGCCAAGACAAATACCCAATCAAAAGAAGCGACAAAACCTTGCTAAAGGCATATCCCTTATCAAATAAATGCTTGAGTAAAATAAAAGAAATTGGAAATACTGTTATTCCAAATACAAACAAAATAAACCACCAAAGTAAAACCAATTCCATTGAATAGCCCTTCCCTTTATTTAATTCTGAGTGGTTGGCGGATTATAGTAAATTTCAACTTCTGGATTTTTGTAAATCAACGGTAAAAAAGTTGAGAACTTATCTAGTCCAGCTTGTGGATAACCGCCTTTGCGGCCCGGCACACCATTTCTCTCCACTGTTCCAATCATTACCAATCTAACACCGTAGGCATCCAAATATTTTTTGGCCAAGGAAACGTCGGTTGTTTCAAATATAGTTTCGTTCGCATTTCGTCGATTACGAATATCATCGCCTTGGCGAGCTCCCACCCATTCGTTGACATGCCCATCCCAACCCATGAGCGCTGGAATCCCAGTGAAAATGGAAAAACGGGAACCCCAGGAGTTATAACCTTCTCCCACGAACTCCATAAGGCATGGTTGATCAGGAATATGCTCATTCAAGAATCTGATCGCGGCCGCATCGGCCGGATTCACGCGTTGGATGAACTCCAGTCCGTTTAAAGTCGGTGGCTCCACATACCCCACCCATCGTTGGCGAAAAACATCAAAAAAATCGTGGCATTTGCGCATAGTCGCTGCAACGGGATAAACAGAAATCATTACTAATAGAACTATAAATAAAGCAGACCAACTTCCAAAAAGCAGTTTACGTCCTATGTTTCTTTCTTTTTCAAATAAAAAATAAAAACTGGCAATTAAAATCAATGTCAGGACCATTGGCAACATAAAACTAGTTCCCATGATTTCGATCCAACTCTGTGCGAAGGGAATCCCTGTTCCAAAACCCAATTGCAGAATCAATGACAAAAGTGACACCATCATTAAAAAAGCCGCAACACTAATTACAAGTATTTGGGTATCCCGCTTTCTAAACCATTTCTCCATCAAACTCCATGTTAGAAGTCCTCCCACAATAGCCAGATTCACTGTAGAGGTAAGTGGGCTCGCCAGGGATGGCAAAACGCTATCCAAAATCGATCGAAATAGAACAAAAAGGAAAAAGCCGGAAATGGTTGTCATAACGCCCCTCGAAAAAGACGTTTCTTTTTTTACAACCTTAAAAAGATTTTTAAAAAATTTGAATACTTTAGGCAGAAATATTCCAACTCCAATCGAGGCCAATGTCCAGGCAACAATGCCATACTTGAACATCGAGTTATTCCTCATGCCATCTCCAAAACCGAAATATTCGCTCATAACAAAAATTTCAAGTGTGGCTGTAACGAAAAAGAAAAATGAAACAAGAAGATAAGCAAAAGAGAGCTTCCGGTCTTTAAAAACCTTGACAGCCAAACCCAAATGAAAAAAGGCCAAAAGCCAAAGGAAAGAAAAAAGCCCAAGATCAAGTATGAATGACGCATCGTAATCCAAAGGAATCAGTTTCATAACCAAAAGAACCGCCCATAACAAAATAACAGAAGCTAATCCCATCCAAAGTTCCCATCTTTTCCTCTTACAGACGGCCAAAGCCAATAGACCCGCGCCTAGAGTCGCCAAAACCTGCGAAACAATCATCAAGCCCGGCGAAGTTACCCAGTGAATCCACGAAGCACCCCAAAGAACCAAAAGGGAAGCCACCCCTAATCCCATCATTCCCCTTACAGCTCCTCCCGGCGAAAGAAATTCTTCAAACGATTCGATCGCCTTCTCAAAAAAAACTTCCCATTTCCATATCAATTTCTTTCCTTGCGCCTTACCAATCCACTGAAAAATCTCTTTCGAAAAAACCCCAATAAAACTCACTAACAAAACTATGAGAAAAAAACCGTGGACGTTGAAGTAATTCAATAAGCTCGTCCTAATGTCCGGCTTGACCCACATAACTTTGTTCTGCTGAGGGGTAAAGTTGGCGAAAAAGGGTATCCATAAAATCCCGGCTACCAACAACACGGCCCCAAGAAGGACCCCAATGAATAAAAACTGCTGGGCCAAGACACGAGTTGTTTTCTGAGTCAATAACCAACCGACACCCATCACAAACCCCAAAAAGCCAAACAGAATAAGATAACCAGTACTTCCACCCAAAGCATTGGAGTTCAAATCCATCTTGAAAACAGTTGCTAACCAGTTCCCCAGACCAGACCGAAGCCACCAACCCAATAGAGTCAGGGCCACTAATAAAGCGGCAAAAGCGGCGCTTAACCCCTTAAATAGAACAATGCTATTTAAAGGAGCAAGACTACGAACAAGAAGGGCAAGTCCCAAAAACAGAAACCACACTGGCACTTCCCATGTATTCAAGAAGGCAATGCCACCCAAGAGAAAACCTGCCACT
>Ga0302186_10003055_pt1 | contig 12505 bp, 12 predicted proteins | sample II_Bog_E1_2_FD_198782 | JGI IMG/M metagenome (GOLD analysis project Ga0302186, IMG submission 198782) | Peat permafrost microbial communities from Stordalen Mire near Abisko, Sweden - II_Bog_E1_1 | ecosystem: Environmental > Terrestrial > Soil > Wetlands > Peat | place: Sweden: Abisko... | reverse complement strand
TTTCATATCTTAAAGAAAAACAATAGTGATTATGACAAAATTAAAAATCAATTTCGTCCAGTGGTTTATATGAAAATAATCAATGGAATTATACAGGGATTTACAATTGTGCGGGAAAAATTAGTTACAATCGTAAAAGAAGTATCATCTGCTACAGTACTTACTAAAAAAACGGGCATAAATACATTTTATAATAAACAACAGTGTGTATATAATATTTTAAAATCATTTGCAAAGATGTATGAAATTATCAGAGCTCAAACTGAATTAACAGTATGTCCAGCGTTTATTACAGGTTCAAATAGTTTAGATTTAATGCCAAAGTTAGATGATTTAATAAAACCATTTCGACGACAAGTATCAGAAATTTTGCCAAGTTATGATATTCATTATGGAAAAATTATTTGGGATTGTCATCTTACAAATTGCAAAAAATTATTCACAAATCAAATCCAAAAATGGATTTCAATTGTAATTGAGCACTTGATGCATATATTTATTAGCAAATATACGAATGACCATGATTTTACAAATATCATTGCAAGTCCAACTAATAATGCACTCATTACGACAGGTGTGTACGACTTGCCAATTATTTTTAACAGATATATTCAAAATATATAAACACGCTGAAATGCGAAATTTAGGACGATTAAATTATGAATATCATATTAAGTTGATTCCAAATGGCAAAACAAAGATCTCAAGAGAATGGAATATTCCATTGCCAGAATTTAATTCAGATGCGAATAGACAAGCAGCTGATTTTTATACAGTGAATGATTTTAATTTAGATAATATTATTGATTTTTCAACCGATATCAATGATGAGAAGAAAATATATTATGAATTTACAATAAATGTGTATTGGCTTCAACATTCTGATAACAATAATGATAATAATAAAAAAAAGTCATATCATATTGCAAATATAACAAATTTAGTAAAAGAGTCAGTACCTTTAATATATTGTGATGTTATACGCATTCCGGATTTTATAGAATTATATGAAAAAAGTATACCGTTTGCACATTTACTACATTACACGGTAATAAGTTTTGTACATACAACACAAAACAATCAAGCCCTTCATCCATTTTGGAATTGGTTTTATATTGAACAAACGGTACAAAATACAAAATTTGCAGAACCAGTATTATTAGAGGAATATACCTTTGCAAAAAATATCCTAATAAACAAAATGGAAGAACAGAATGACAAAATTGTTTTGGACATAATTAAGAGTTCAAGACTTGATTATTTTATAAATAAATTTGATACTTAATTCACTTTTTTTGATTCCAATTCTGCAATAAGTGGTTGTATAAGCATACAAGATATATTATCATGACTACCTCTGACTAAGCATTCCTTGAACAACAATTCTAATGTTTGTTGATGCGTATTTTGCTTTTTGTAAATAGAATCAGCGACTAAATTTTTAATTTCGGCATTTGTCATACCATTGGGTCTGCCGGCATACACACCATCTGAAAATACCAAAATCAAATCATTTGGACTCAAATTTACACTCGTACAATCTGGAGTTGGTACAACACATTGTTCAGTTGCTGGTTTTTCTTTATTAGTCTTAAAATCAAAATCACCTAATGCTCTACTTAAAGCCAAAGTACCATTAACACGTTTGTATGCAACATAACCACCCGCATCGTCAATACGCTTTTTTTCAGATTCTAATTCTGGCGTGTGATCTGTACTTTCGAACACAATGTCGTTATTAGAAATGACTAAACATCTGCTATCACCAACATTATATACATGTACAACTGATTTTTGCAAATCAACAACTGCCATACACAACGTGCTACCAGAATCATCAACATATGGATCAGCCTCTAACACTTTGTCAAACGCAATGATAGAAGTTTTCATTTGTTCATGATCGGTGAAAGGCACTTTGTTTGATTCTAAGAAAGACATAAAGTCGGTTGAAAGTTTATCCGAAACATGTTGACCACCATGACCATCAAACACAGCCGCAGAATATATATTATTATTTACATCAACATGAATTGCTCCAGTATCTTCCATTGAGCCGCGATGTCCACACATTTTAGCATGTGTAATTGTGATTTTATCTTTTAATGTTTGTGTATTACACGTTGGAACAAATTTTTCGATCATCATTTGCTCGAATTCTGAGAGTTTTGGTTTTTCATAGCTAGAAAAGTTGGAGCTAGAAGAGCTAGAGCTAGAAGAGTTGGAGCTAGAATCATAGTCAGACAACGCCGAATCTGATGATAATATAGGACTGGTGCTTAACATCATATCATCAATATTGACTGGTGATATTGTAGAAGACTCGAATGGTTCAACAATTGAATTAGAAAAAACCGCAGCAGACATTTTGTTTATGAAAAAGAGAGTATTAATGATAGTTATGCACTATAAATTGGTATAAACTCGAATATGTATAAGAATCTGCAGTTATATTGTTTTTCAATTTTATATATTAAAATCTTAAAAAACCTATATAAAAATATAAATCGTTATTACTAAATATTATACTGAAGAATGGCTAAAGCACTTATTTCAACCAAAGCCGATTATGATGCGTATTTACAAAACACAAAAGGAAACAGGATAAAACGTATTGGTGAATTCATAAATACATCGACATGTATATTACATGAATGTCAAGATTTAACGTGTAAACGTGTATGGAAACCTAAACCATCACAAATGTTAGAAGATGATTATTATTGTCCATCTTGTGTGTTGCACCATAGGAACAATATGGATAGATTTAGTATTGCCAGCTTAGTTTGGACAAAATCTGTTCCAAACACATTTTATGTATTTAGTATTGTTGATCCACTTTATCCGAATAAAAAACTTATTAAATTTGGGCGAACACAAAATAAAGACGCAAAAAAAAGATATCCTACAAACGAACTAAAATCATACAAAATGAAATTATTATGTGAATTACGTGGACGTTTAATTACAACAACACGAATCGAAAATTACTGGAAAAAGAATGCGTTAGAACTAGATATATATCACACATTTTCTGTAGCAACTTTTCATGGAAAATCTGAATGTATAGATATTGGTACACATTTAGAGGAATTTATGGAAGAAACTCGAAGAATATTTGTAGAAGATAATGATGATCCAACAGTTTAGATATTTGATTCAGAATCGCCTAATCTATATTTTGTAATTAAATGTGGTGGTATTTTTGCAATATTATAACCTTTTCTAAAATAATGCCTAATTGCAGGTTCTTTACAATTTTCAGCAATAAGTTTGAATTCAATATCTATTTCAGCTGGAGTGTATTTTCCGTAACGTTTATTTTTATGTTTAAAATCATAAATATCCTCATCTACAAATTGTTGATAACAAGTATAATTATAAAGAAAATCCATTTCTACACATGTATCGACTAAATCATCGACTGTATAAGTGGGATTATTTGTCATACGTCTAATTGCATTTTCACCTTTATTAATATATGCCAAACACATTTTAGAATCTGGCCTAGGTGCTAACTTTCTTTCGTTTAACTTATTACTTAATTCTTTTCGTCTTACACTAATTAGACTATGATTTTGAACAATAAATAATAAATATTTTTCTAATTCATCAAGTGGCAAAGATGCTACAGTTTTTAGCTCTCCATTATCATCATAATAATTTCCGGTTTCAACATATTCTTTAATATCAGAATTTGATGAAATAACAAATTTATCTTTTTGAGAAAAGTTTTTTGTAGATAAAATATGAGTAATATCACTTTTTCTATCTACTTTTTCTTGATCTCTTTTTAACTGCTCATCTACTTTTTTTTGATATGCAATTTCTGCTGCCTCGCGTTCTAATCGTGTTGCTTCATCATGCCGTTTTTTTAATACTTCATAAAAATCTTCGTATTTATCTTCAGCATAAGCCAAAATATCAGCAGTATGATATAATGTGATTGGTTTTATTTCTTCATCCGGGTTTTCTTTATTAACTTTAGGCATGTATTCTATAGAAGGAATATTTGCCATGTCAGTCTCATTTAATAAACAAGTTTTTTTAGCAACATACTTACTCATTTTTTCTCTCAAACCGTTTTTCCAAGTTCGGATAAAATATTGTAAGTTGTAGTCTTCTCGTTCCTTTTGAAAATTATTTAATTCGGGTTCTTTTTCGATATTTTGATTTGTTTCATTAATTTCATTTGCAACATCACCCCATTTTTTTTGCATATTTTCATTGTTATTATGAAATGATGCCATTTAATTATTATTTTATTTAGAATAAATTGTTATATATTTATTTGTTTAAATATTTTTAGCACAATATTCTGTATATTTTTTTTCGACTAAATTATAAAATTCAGCATGTGTTTTTTCATAAAACACAAACCATCTGTTATGAAAATGTGGCCCAAACCACGATAACACTATTACAGTACCATTTTCAATATCATTTTTATATTCATTTGGGGTTTTTGTTACAGCTGATGAATGAATGTTGCTATCCCAATTATCATACAAATCATACACATCACCAGTTGATTTTAAGTTTGCACCATACATATATTGATAATCAGCTTTTATTGTTTTGTACAAAATATGAAAATCTATTTTTGTAAAATCAATGCAGTCATTTTGAAATAGATATATAAGTGTCTTAATTATATATATATTTTCTTGATCATCATGAAAATCAATCAGTGCGTCAAGAACTGAACCATCACAACGGTGTTTTTTTTCAGTACGATATGGTTTGTATACATAATATTCTGGAATTGAATGTAAAACATCAAACCCAAAAGACTCGCATAAATACGCCATTAATTTTGGCCCATTTGGATGGGAAAATAAAGAGCGTGTGAAATGACTACTTAAATTATATATATTAGAACCTAGTTTTAACAAATTACTAACAGTATCAAAATTCACATTTTCTTTTGAACATGTTATATAAGATATAACATGATCGGCTGGGTCATAATTAAATTTATTTATAAATTCAAACATAGATTCAGGATTCCAATACAAAATATTTAATGGTGTTTCGCATTGTGGATTATCAATATTTGATGGCCCAATAATATTTCCAGTACCATTTTTCCATGTTTCATTTTTTCTGATAAATATTTTATTAGTAATAGGATCGTGATATACAATTTCACTAGGATATGGATTCGCAACAAGCTCAGTATAGTATTTGTCTTCTGTATTTCCATTCTCTATGTTATCAGTAGTAGTATTATTGTTGTTGTTGGGAACTGCTAAACACACCTTACCATAACTTTTTGTACAACGTTCAAATATTAGTTTTTTATTAGTCGAGTCAATTTTGTGTTTAGCGTGTGTTTTGTGCAAATTCAGAATATCTTCTGCCTCCATATCGTCATATATACCCCAACCGGCAATCTCTTTATTATTATTAAAATAATGTTTAATAACATCAGCCAATACATGATTCGATAAATACAAATCACGATCCTTATATTCATTTTCGTCAGCGTCCGTAATATTATCGTACAAAAATTTGTATTCAGGCATTTCATATCTTTCAGGAGAATTCCATAAAGATAATCGTTCAGCAGTGTACAAACGTTTTTTTTCATTTTCAATGATTTTATAATCAAAATACACATAATCCATAACACATGTTGTTAATACTGGTATCAGATATTGATCTAATAATAATTGGATATCATCGACTTGTACTTTTTGCATAATAAGAGTAATTGGTCTATATTATTGTATTAGTATTTTTGATATTCTTTTGGTTCAATTTTTTGTAACAGCCTTATTTATTTCATTTTATCGAATGGTCAACAGATAATTATCTTGGTTTAATTAAAATTATTTAAATTAAAGCCAATAGAATAAAACTATCGAATGAAATCAAGATAATTATCTGCTGGCCATTCGATGTTAGTTCATAAAAATTGAATCTCAAATTATCAAGAATATATATTTTATCAATTAATTATTTACTATCAATCCTTTTAATTTTTAAATATGTCTGGACCAACACAACCACTAACATGGAATTTCAATACAATCGTTACATTTCCAGAAGTAACGCAGTTTAATACGATTGAAATGGCACAAAATAAACTTGTAGAATTTTTTGAAAGCTATCCAGAAACGACGTATGTTGATAGTACATTAGAATCAGATTTAGTAGGTTATGATTGGTCAGAAACATTGACTATGCATTTTGATGTGCAGTTCGAAGGCGAAGATAAGCCAACTCGAGTCGAGGTTGTATGGTCTGAAGGCGGTTGCTCATGCACCGAGTTCGGTGCATTTTATTCAGTTCCAACCTTTACACCAACTTGTTTACCACAATTACATAAATGGTATAGGTTGGACGATAATAGAAAAACAGCATTAGATATTGCAATTGAGACAAATCATGCTAATGAGGTAAAGGAAATATTAGAAAAAACATACACAGATAAAATAGATAATCTCGATTTTCAAGTTAAATCCTTAACCTATCAACTTAATATACTCCAAGATCAAAATAAAAAATTACAGGATTCGTGGTGTACGATTTTATAAAGTTTTTTTATAAACAAACAACAAAACCACAGTTTAACGGAAATTGAACTATTTTCCTACTTTTATTTTTATTTTTTTCATTATTTTCATCAAACCATTCATTATTATTTTTTCTTAAAGTCCAAGCATGTCGTTTATCAAACACAATGATATTTTTAATATCAGCATTTGAGCTAACAAGTTCTGTTAATTTCGAGTGCGCAAACTCGGTCAATGGTATATATACTGATTTGATATTTTGTTTCTCTTCTAAGACAAAACTAAAAATAGTCGAATCATTTAGTCCAGAATAAAAATACAATTCAGACGTACCAATTGGCATTTTATTTATTTTATCAAACAAATCACAATATTTAGCAAATTCTTTTTTAGAAATAGGCGGTGATAGTATTTTATTTAGAGCATTGGATCGACACGCCATAATTGGTACAATTGTTTTGATGCAATTTATTTATAAAAAACAATTGTTGTCATTTGATTTTTTCAATTTTTTAAAATAAAATTGAAAACCCCTCGTCATAAACAATTTAATAAAAATTTGTAGATAATACAAATCATTGTAAAAAATGCGTGAAAAATATAAAAAAACTAGAAAAACTAGAAAAACTAGAAAAACTAGAAAAACTAGAAAAAGTTGATAATTAAATATGCAACAACAACCTTATTATTTTATTATAATATCAATATAAATCACTCACATTAAAGAACAATTATGGATATTTTAACTTTAGAACCAAATCGCGACATATTAACAATAAAAACAATTAATAATAAAAAATTCTACGCTATAAACAATCCAAAAACAACACAGCTTCAAATAATTTTAAACAAAATATTTAATGATGTTGGTTATAAATGTGATAATTTTAAAAGAGATGATTATGTATTTGTAAAAACAAACAATCAAATAATTTGTCCAACTGATTATTATAAAACATTGGCTGAATTACAGCTAGAAAACAAACCAGAAATCCGAATGTCATTAAAGACAACTGCAGTATATGGCTATGATGCAAATGACGAAACACATGAAGAAAGATTAAAAGATGTAAAAATCAAAATTAAAAAAAAACCAATGCAAATATTTGTGAAAACCTTAACTGGTCGCACTATTACATTATGTGCTGTTCCAGAATTGACGGTGTTAGATGTAAAAACCCTAATTTGCGATGCGGAAGGAATACCTGCATCGCAACAAAGATTGATTTTTGCAGGAAAACAGTGGGAAGATAATGAAAAATTATCAGACTATGCAACAGATGCATATTTTAAAAAACATGGTCATAGATTTGGCAACGAAGCCACGGTGCATCTTGTCTTGAGACTTAGAGGCGGTATGTACCACGAAACTTCAGGTAAAGAAGGAAATTATAAAAATTTAACTGATATGATGTTTTATATTGAAAGTGTTGATGAAGAAGATGCGAAAGATGATATAAATAAAGTACCAAATCTCAATGCCAAAGATGATAACAAAAATGAAAAATAAAAATTGATATTTTTATATTATGGTATTCGTTATTATGAAATATTAAAAATATCACCAACTCTACAATCTCATAAACTTTTTTTAAAAATGGACAAGCTTTTCCGAACAACGAACCAAAATGTGAAATCCAACATTTCACGAGCAATAAAGAACAATGTTGAATTTTGTTGTCAAATTGCAGATAACAAAATTGTTCAAGGCGAATCATTTTCATATCCACCTACAGCAGCACTAGCTGAATGGATGAACACATTGTTTGCAAAAGAATTACAACCAAACCCCAAAAAACCAGGCAAACAAGTAACTGAAATTTTATTAGTAGTAATATCAGCATCAGAGACAGACGTTCATGTCGGCATATCTATTCCGAAAGATAAAACTGCCGATCCAGCGTATGAAAATTTAATAAGTGAAATAATTGGATCGCGTGAACATAAATCTGATCAAAAAGACACCTATACACTTTTGCAATATACAGCGCCTTTTCCAATAAAAGAACAAGATGAATTATTATCGAGTATATTTTCGATAATAAAGAAACGCAAGATTTATATTGAAGATAAAGCGGATGAAGACGAAGTTTATTATGGTTTGGATTAAAACTATTTTTGTAAAATATATGCAGGTGGATTTTCAACATCGGCTGCATTTTCATTTCCATTAGTAATAGCATCTAGAGGCCTTTCACAAAAACATTTTTTTATTTGAGCATACAATCCAAGTGTTATAATGATTGCCAAACTTTTAATAAATTCTATCACACCTGTATGAACTAAATATCGATAACACCTAATTTCAGTAGCAGTATTTGCGTCAGAACCACAACACCAACAACAACATACAAAGAAAAATATATATGCAATAATGCCACATAAAAATTGAAATATTGAGAACAATAGTTTTAAACATCCAATAATTATACCAAGGATGAAAAAATCTGATCCTTTGTCTAAAATTTCATGCGTATCTTTATAAAATCGCATTTGAAAAAAACAGCACATTTTTGGGACTGATGTTTTATATGATTTGTATGTTTTTTATATAAGTGCTAACAACATTATTATCATATCAATTTTTTTAAAAAATGATCAATTAATATAAAAAATATTTAACAACAATATTTTGTATTAAAATTTTTTATTATTGAAATCTGAAAAAAAATTCATTTTTTTATCACACACGATTTTGAAAATTCGTGTGTGTTGAAAAATTGCACGCGAAAGCCTTATAAAAATATTGAGAATTTCTGTACAAAATAAAAATAAAAAGTGTATACAAGACTCAAAATTATACTAACAAAAAAATTAATTTATAAAATATCACAAAATTTTCGGTTAAAAAATGTACATAAGGTAAATTAGCCATTTTGAAAGTACATGAGAGCCACTGTTTCACAGATGATATAATTAATACTGGCTTTCATATACTTTTCAAAATAAGATATGAAAGCCAGTATTAATTATATCATCTGTGAAACAGTGGCTCTCATGTACTTTCAAAATGGCTAGTATAAAAGTACATAAGATATTAACAATACGAACGCAATAATTTAGAAAATAATATATAATTATATAAATATATCAGAGATATGAAATATACATGTATATTTTGCAATTACACGACTAATGACTTAAGCCATTTTAATCGTCACAATAAATCTGTAAAACATAAACAAAAAAGTAATACGCAACTTAAAATGGTTTCTAAAGTGAACATTATTGAACCTCTAGAGAACATTAATGAACATGAAAATGAACATAAAAAAGAAAATAGTAATTTGGATAAAAATTATGAATGTGACATTTGTAATGCAGAATTTACTACTAAAACGAGTATGTATAGACATAAGAGAAAATATTGCACATTACAAAAAAATGCTAAAGAAAATACAATAAAATTGGAAGATGTTGTAAAAAAACAAGAAGATGAAATTAAATTTTTGAAAAATTTAGTTGAAAAAGCCGGAAAGATGGTTGACACCACTAACAAAATAGCTGACCAAAATAGTAAAACTGCTGCAAAATCGTTAAATGCGTTGTCATATATCATTAAAAACTACGCGGATGCGCCTACAATTGAATCTGTAAAAAAACTAGATTATACAAAAATAAAATCTGGCAATAATGATATTTCCACCACACTTGCAGCATATTATGATGATGATTTGCTTTATAAATATTTAGGTGAATATATTGTTAACTACTATAAAACTGACGATTTATCAAAACGATCATTTTGGGGTACGGATGTGTCTAGATGCACATTTATAACTCGAACAATGTCTGAAAACAACGAATTGCAGTGGATATACGACATGAAAGGTAAATGTATGGGTAAATCCATTATTGATCCAATGCTAGAACATATTAGAAAAGAATTGTTAATATATATAGATGATGCACCAGAATTGTTGGCAAAATCGTCTGTTTCAGATGGTTACAAAATAACATCTGTACAACGATCTGCATACAAAATATTAGATGATATTAAAAGTGGAACATTAAAAGAACAAATTATTCGAGAAATTTCACCACATTTTTATTTGAACAGATTATAAACAAGATTTTTTAGCTAATTTTTCAATAAAATAAACCAAAATCTTTTTAGGCTCGACAATATTTTTCCACATATATAAATAATCAGTCATTGTCAATTTTTGTTTTATAATATATTTTTCAAAATTTGAAGGCAGACCCATTATCTCATAATGTCTACATTCGTTGAACAAAATCGATAAATTCAGCATAATATTCGAGTCAGTACCATAATATTTATTTGTTAAATATGGTTTAATCAGCGAATCAAAAATTGGTTCTTTTTTTATAAGTTTTATAGTTTCGTTATACGATGTTATGATAATTTTTTTTTTATTGATATAATACCAAACAGGCATTTGGTACAAAGCCATCATTACAAAATCTAGATCAGAAGAGTACATATTAAACATATATTTTTCGTTACGATTGGCAAAACCAAATTTAGGACTTAATACCTCGCCATAGTCAATTACACTATAAATATAACCATATGTTGGGATTTTATAATTTAATATTGTGATATATTCATTCATAGGTACTTTTTTATACATTACATTGGCAAAATGCAAATCATTATGCTTATAACTATTTTCTTGTAACAAATAAATAATCCAAACTAATTGGATAAGCATAGAAATAAATTGGCGTTTATTCAATTTATTAAAAATACTAGCAAGTGTACCATCTAATAAATCATAAACAAATTGTACACAGTAAGAGGACTGTTGTAGTTTTTCATAATCATGCTTATTTTTCAGGCCTATTTTATCTGATGGGAAATTAAAATAAGTTGGCAATTTTTGATCATGTGTGCATTTATCTATAAATTTATAATCAACAAGTTGCAAGAAATGAGCAGCATATTTTTTAGTAAATTTTGCAAATTCAATTTCCCGCCAGACTTTAGACAATAAGTTTTTTTTTATGTCTTTCTGATTTATTTTTTGTATTTTCATTGCATATTCTTTATTATTTTTGTCTTTGACTAGATACGCAGTGCCCATAACACCATTTCCCAATGTTTTTACAATTGTGTATTTGGACATTATATTATTATACAGTATGCACATAGAATAAAAAATATGGGTGATAATTTTTGTGTTTTATGGAATATAAATATTATATTGTGTTATTGTATAGATTAAATTAAAAAATTAGTATGACAAGTATTGCTTCGATATCACAATTGTGTGCGCCATATGTAGATACAACTGCATGGCCACCTTATGACTTAGTTAGTACAACTGTTGCATCTGGCATTAAATATTATACATTAGCGTTTGTAGTTTCAGATCCAATTACAAAAACTGCGTCATGGGGCGGGTATTACAATTTAACAACAACAACTCCACCTTGGTTTTTGGACAAGATTACGGCTCTTCGTGCTTTAGGTGGGGATGTTATTATTTCCTGTGGTGGTGCAGCTGGACAAGAGTTAGCACAAACCATTACAGACATACCAACATTAGTAGCACAGTATCAAGTAATTATTAACACGTATAATATATCAATTCTTGATTTTGATATAGAAGGTAGTGCAATTGCTGATTCAGCCAGTATTGATCGTCGTAACAAGGCATTAGTGCTTTTAAAAGCTGCAAATCCAAATCTTAAAATTCACTATACATTACCAGTTTTGCCATCCGGGTTAGATTCAAATGGTAATGCTTTAATTGTGAATGCATTTAAGAATAATTTAGCAATTGATTTGTGTAATATAATGGCGATGGATTATGGATCAGCTGGAATAGAAATGGGTCAAGCAGCAATAACTGCTGCACAAAATACATATGCACAAATGGTTTCAGCTGGATATAAAAATCCAAAAATTGGGTTATGTCCAATGATTGGATTAAATGACGTGCAAGGTGAAACTTTTACCTTAGCAGATGGACAGAGCGTTTTAGCATTTGCAAATTCAACAAGTTATATGGGCC
>Ga0302186_10003054_pt1 | contig 12506 bp, 13 predicted proteins | sample II_Bog_E1_2_FD_198782 | JGI IMG/M metagenome (GOLD analysis project Ga0302186, IMG submission 198782) | Peat permafrost microbial communities from Stordalen Mire near Abisko, Sweden - II_Bog_E1_1 | ecosystem: Environmental > Terrestrial > Soil > Wetlands > Peat | place: Sweden: Abisko... | reverse complement strand
CCATTTTTTTATATATTACTATAAAATTAATAATAATTTATTATAGTAGTAATTATTGAAATTATTCAAAACATCTCTAATCTCTGCGACTGAGAAACCAAATTAAAAGAAAAAAATTATTAATTTCCTAAAAATTATCAAATTTTAAAAACTAACGTATTATTTCATTTTATGCGAGGACGTCTAAACCTTCACCCAAAAACCATTGATTTAAACATAAACATCGAAGAAAGCCAATCTCGATATGGTTCTACCCCTTTAGAGTCTTTCAGACAAGATACCAATCATCGTCAACAGAATTTCCCTCAACAGGCCTTTATAAAAAATGAAAGGAATCAGGATAAAAATGATAAAGAAAACACAAACTGTTTTTCAAATATCGTCAATAGCAAAAAAAAAGTTCTTGAACAAACTGAATTTAATTCAACTTTGAAAAAAGAAGACGATTCGTATATAAAGACATTAAGGGGGATGTTGAAAAAAGAGCTGTTTAAAAAGGAAAAATTAAAGATCATAGTGATAAATGAGTCGAAATTAAAGGCCAAAACTCATTTGGGGGATTTGGAAACTACACTCGATGAGGAAGAAAAGCTCACCATAATGCAAAATTTTAATAAAAAATTCCTATTTGAGTTGAAAAATTGCAAAAAAATTCTCCTCTTTTTGGGTTTTATGGATTTGCTGAATTTCCAATTCATTTGCAAAAGGACTTTCTCATCGGAATTCAAAAGTTTTATCAAGAGCAAAGTTTGCACATCTCTAATAAAGGTTCCTTCAATAAAATTAATTGGATTAATGAAAAGTTTTTTTTTTACTTAGGGAATAAACAAAAAGGATCAATATTTATATTATGACCATTTTATTCATTTTAAGTCTTTGAAGCAGAAGTTCCCAAAACAATTTAGGGTAAGTTTTTTCTAATTTTTCAGATAACATTCTTTATTCATAAGACAAATTACGAAAAACCATCTCTTGTCTTAAAAGACATTCAAAAAGATATAGATAGGACCTATCATTGTTCCAAGCATTTATCATCGACTGAAAAGTATTAATAAACCAAATAAATATACAAATATTATTAATATTTTAGACAAAATCAATTAAAGAAAGTATTGATCGCTTTAGCAAATACCGATAAAGAAATAGGCTATATTCAAGGGTTAAATGTGGTCGCGTCAGCTTTTTTATTAAATGATATGAGCGAACATGATGTTTATTGGGTTTCGAAATATTTTCTCCGGAAAATGAAATTGAAAGACGTGATGAAAAACGGTTTCCCCAAACTTAAACTCCTGACTTACCAAATGGAGGTCTTCTTATTCAATTATTTGCCTGATATAAAAAATCATTTTGTAATAAAATTTTAATTATTTCATAATTTCTAAGAAAAATAGGAAAAACAAGGCATTTTCATATCATACTTCACTTATCCTTGGTTTTTAACACTTTTTGCTTATGAACTACCATTAAATTTAGTATTTTCCAAATAAATTTCTTTAAATTTACTAATTAAAATTTAAAAAGCTTAATATTGTCTGGAACCTTTTTCTTCTAAAAGGCTGGAAAATAATGATCCAATGTGGTTTAGCCTTGCTTTCCGTGTTTCAAAGCACTTAAAAAAAAAAAATCCATTATATTTATAATTAAAATTTTAATTCAGATGAAATCTTAAGTCAAAATGTTGATGAATTAGGTGATTTTCTGCGTTGTTTCTTCGCTAATTTTTCCATAAAAAAAGAGGTTTCTTCTTCTATATTTAAATTTAAAATTACGATTTTTTATAAAGCAAGCCTTTCTAGCAAAAATCCTCCAATTTAAAGTTACAAACCGTCTCCTATCTTCCCTAGAATCCATATATAAAGAAGGCAAAACTGAGCTCATACCCTTAAAAAACTCACAAAGGTCTCATAAACTCGAATGGGATCTGAACCCGTTCTATGAGGAGCTTTCAAACACAGCCATCAAATCTTATTTAAAACATTGCATCCCAACAACCACGAATAGAAAAACCATTGAAAAAAACAAAAATGAGAAGAATTTCTTCTCAAATCTACCAGAAATGCTCAAAGGGATTTTTGGCATTGAGACAAAGGAAAATTCTCATAATTCAAATTATGGCATCAGTGAAGAAATAGGAATGTTTGAAGGAGATGTTAATCAGAAGATTGAAAGCATAGAAATCCAGGAGCCATTCGCCAAAAAACCAAGAATTATCGAAAGGAATCAATATCATTTCGCTATGAATAAGGTGATTCCGGATTTCGCTCAAGTGAACCCGATCTTCTTGAACTCCGAAACTGATATTCCGGATGAAAGTGTGTTAATTTAACAGGAGTGGAGATTTAAAATGAAAGAACTTTAATCTTTATTAATAACTCTTAAAATGGCATAAATATTATAATATTTACATAATGAAATTTTACTAATGTGTGTCAAATTTTAAATTTCGATAACATATGTCAATATTGTTGAAAATTAGTTATTTTTGATGTGATATTATATTATTCGTCATGATGATCTCCTCTATCCAAATAAATCCCTGCGGATATATAAAAAAAAGTTAAGTTTAATCTAAAAATTATTATTTAAATTTTATAGGTGCATGACAAAAAACAAAAAATGTGATATTTTGATAAATATACAGGTATGAAAAAAAGTGCCTTTTAAGAGTTAATCTTTATTAAAAAATCTGTATTTATAAAATATTTGTATTTGTTCCATACAATTTTTTTCTGAAATTCATAATTTTATAAATATCGTTTTACTACAAAACAACTTCTGCCGAAAATAGCGAACATAAGTTTTATTTCTTAACTCGAAAGATTGAAATAAAATTTTGAATATTCAAAATTAAAAGACTGAATCAAAATTAAAAAAATTAGTAAAAGTAATTTTTTTAATTTTGACTTTAAAAAAAAAATTTTTATTTTGGATGAAACTCAACATAAAAAATTAAAGAAAAACAAAGAATAAAAAGCAAATCAAAAATATGAACAATTTGTGATCAAAATTAGAATAAAATTTGCTTTTTCCTTATAAAAATTGTTAAATTTTTGTCATTTAATACTAAGTTAATTCAAAAGTTCATGAATGGGTCTTGACTTTTTTGGACTCAACGACAAATGCTCCGTCAGATATTGTAATATTCTGGTCTTAATAGTCATCATATTTACATGTTTGCTTCTTTTAACTGTGATTTACTTTATCCGTCGAAAAATGCGTTCTCGTAAAGCCAAAATTCAAAGCAAAATTAAAAAGACTGCTTCAAAAAAACGTGAGACACTTCCAGATCTTCAAACAGTGGAACGAATGGAGAAAAAACCTAGTAACTCCAGATTTTTGAAGCCCAAAATCATAGAAAAACAACGAAAAATGTTCAAGATTTTTATTCCAAAAAACCCAAAGAATAGCCTAGATGGAGAAAAAACCAATATAATTCATAACACAGAGCTAATGAAATTGGATGTGAAGTTTTTTAAGGAAAAACCGGAAGTTGAAAAAAACAAAGTAAAGGAAAAAAAACCTCGATTGAGCAATTTTTTGATAAATGAGTCGTTATATCAAATCAGACTTAGGAACAAAAAGCAAATGTACCCTGATGACAGAAGCATTCAGTATGAAAATTGTTCTGATTTATGCTTTGAAAGCAAACAAAATAGCATTCCGAATTTAATAAATGCCAATGGGAAAAAAGAGGTTGAGAAAGAAAAATGTATGGAAACGAAGGAAAAATTCATAAAGGTGGTGATTTTCGAGAAAAAGGAAGAATTTGTAGAAAATAGGGAATGCAGGAAAAATTTTTATATCGAGAAGGATTTTGATGGAGGAATGAGGGAAGAAGGGGTCAAAAATACAAATGTTGGGAGGAAGGAAAGTGTGAAAATTATTGATTTTGATGAAGAAAATTAGGCATTTAATTTCATTTCAGTTTAATATTTTTTATTAATTAATTTGTAATTTTATTTTTATAAAAGCAAGTTTGAAAAAAAAAAAATTCAAACAAAAAAAAAAATAAATTTAACTCATGAGTTTCTTCTTATCAATCTCATTTGAAATTGAAAATTTTATAAATTAGTTTTCTTTTTCTTTATTATTATTATAGAATGATGCATTGTTCGAGTTTTTATAATTTATTTGACAATAATAAAAAACAAAAGACATAATTGTTCATTTATATCTGAAAAAAAAAAAAATATATATTATTCAATTCAAAATGTTATTGTCAGTTTGAGTCTTAGCAGCAACTGAAGCGTCATTCTTTTGACCCATAGCAGTTTTTCTGTAATTCAAATAGTTCTGAAATGAATTTTTCCCAACTTCAAACAAATAAGTTCCTGCCACCACTTTCAAATTTTAAATAAAATTCAAAATCCAAAAAATTCCTTCAAATTTTATAATTTTACATGTTTCATTGGCTGCTTGTTTCGCATAAGGACTCAAAAAGTCTTTTGTTTTATAAGCGAAATCAATGCTTTTTTCTTTGACTTTATATTCTTCGCATTTTTCACGAATCTATAAAATTTTAAAAGAAATGAAATGAGTCGAAATAAAATGTTTATTGCTTTTCCATAAGAAGTCGAAGCAAAGGAAGAAACTTTCTCTTTCACTTCATTGCGAACGAGAAAATTGTTGACCTCATCCTTATAATAATTCAAATTTTCTTTGAAAGAACCAAGTGGTTTGTTTTCCATCGCAAAATAAATTAATTATATTAAATTCTGATTGAAATTTTATAAAAATTATAGTCCTTTGAAAAATATCAGTTTTTTCAAAAATAAATGTCTTCAAAAATGAAAAAATCTGAAAATAAAGTTCAAGATTTGGAATCTCAACTAGCTAATCAAAAAGAGATTTCTCAGCATCTTCAATCCGAAATTATCCTTCTTCAGAATAAACTTAAAAAGGCTGAACAAGAGATCCTTCTTTTCGACAAGAAGATATTAGAAACCCATCCGCTCATGAAAAGTTTAGAAGCTTCCTTTCAAAAGGAAAAGAAACTTAGCAATGATCTATCTGTTTTAAATGATGAAATCATATGTAAAAATGAGAAGATCCAGGATTTGGAAAAAAGCTTGAAATCAGAAAAGGATCGAAAAGAAAGGGAAAAGAATGAAAAGCTTGAGAATGATGCGATTTTACATCTGAAAGATATTGCTTTGATGAAATCTGAAATCTTTAGACTGAATAATAAGAGCATTTTGCAAAATAAGAAATTTAATCAGGAAAAAAATGAACTTGTGAAGATAATAGAGGATTTAAGAAAGGAAATGCAAATGAAAGATGTGAAAGTTGAGATGGTGATTGATATAAATGAGAATTTGATAAAGAAAAATGATTCGGTTAGTGATGAGAATAATCAAGTTAAGCATGAAATCGATGAAATGAAGAAATTACAAAAGCAACAGGAATGGATCAAGGAAAGAGGTGAGATCAAGAAAACGGACAATTTGCAGATAGAAGATGAAAACAAAGAAGAAAATGCGATCAGTATGATTAAAAGTGAAGAGTTGATAGTACATGAAAGTGAAGAACACTAAATTCGAATAAATTAAATTAATATGTTGGGTTGGTGTTTTTAAAAAAAATGAATTTCTACATTTTTTATTAAAGATAATTATTATTTTTTGGCTCTTTGATTTTTTATCAATAATAAAAAAAACCTTTAGCAAAATTGAGTTTTTATAATAAAATTTATTTGATCGAAACAAAGAATCAAAAATAACACCAGAAATAAAAATTCCCATTTTTCTTATTTTTTATTTGTTTTTGAGAATATAAAGGTCAAAGGATTTTGGATTTTAAATCCTATTTTCATGGAAATTTATTAATACTTGAAAAAATAACATATTATCTATTTTCATTGTTCTTCCTGATGGGCATGGGAGATTTGCTTTTTTCTTTCCTCAACTCGTTGTTTAATTTAGTTTCTCTTCCTCTTGAGTCAGCTAGTTTTTCAATCAAGCGTTCATTTTTTTCTTTAAGTTCTACATTTTCGTCGTTCAACTTTTTGATTTTTTTTTCATATTCCTCGATTGTTTGGTGAAAGACTTCATTTTGTTTTATGATGTTTTCAGTATTTTTGGCATCATAAACTTTTTTTTTGAGATCCTCCAAAAGATCCAAATAACCGATGAGTTTCAACAAATCTTTAAGACTCAAGACATTTTTATTTATGAAGTTCTGGGCATTTGTGTTTTTTTGGATAATAGGATATTCTTTGATTTTTTGTTTGATTTTATCTTCTGTTTTGTCTTCTGGAGACAAATTTGTTTTAATTGGTAGTTCTTTCATATTGGGTTTTTCATGAACAGAAATGGCTTTCGAATGTTTTTTTTTGAACGTTTCCATTGAAAATTTGAGTTCTTTTTATAAATTATCTATCTATAAATAGTTTAACTAATTATCATTTAATTTCAAGCTCTTTTTGGACTTATATGCCTCTCTCTTGATTGTTAAATAATTCTATAATATTTATTTGAAAATCCTATTATTCCTACATTTATTTAATTTATTTTTCTCCATCCCCATCAAATTAAAGGATTTTATCTCTAATATATTTATCATAAATTTCAATACATTTCTCAGACAAATTCTCCCACATCAGATTTTTCCCATTGCCTAACGATTGGATCCCACCATAGTCCACGAACTCCTTAATGAATTCCATCTCATCCTTCCCTTCCGTCCCCATAATTTTATCAACCGATGTCAAAATATTCAACAAAAATTGGTCCCGTTCATCCAAATATTTATCAAACATCTGCACCAATACTTTCAACCCCCCCTTATAAACAAATTTTTTGACTAACGAAGGAGTGGCTGAAAATACAAAATTAGTCAACACATAGATCCCTTCTCTCACTGTGATAAACTCATCCATCGTCAACATTTTCAATATTTTATGGAAAACATCTGTGTCTATAAAATGCTCCAAACATTTTTCCTTATCCTCAGCCACCAAATTGCTCACACAATATAAGGCTTCCTTTCGCAACGCAGCTATTTTACTATCCAAGATCCCACTGATGTAAATATATATATTGTTCTGATATAACACCTCAGTATACAAATCAGGCCCTCGAGCGATTAAGGAGACCACCCGCAAAGATGCCCATTTCAATTTATCATGCGAACTTAAGAGGTTCTTTATGATCTTGGAAATAACTCCCATTGTCTGGAATTTCATCATGTAGTCATAATTTTGTTCTGACATATTATATAACACCCAGGTGCTCTCTATCATGGTTTCTTCATCTTCAACATGAAGAAATTGTGCAATGACACTCAAGAAAGGAGCCAATCGATCTGGAAATTGTGTGTTTTTTCGTGAGAGGTTCGAAAGGAAAAATGCGATGTTTCGATATAAATTCCGACTGTGGTCTTCTTTGTTGTTGGTGAGGATTTTGAGCAGAGCGTAATCAAATTCCTCTAAAAAAAACAAATCTCGAATTTCCTCTTCAGAAGCCAAATTGGCGCAACACATGATGGCTTGATCAAGGATTCTTATATCATCGAAATTGGTCATTATTTCTTTCAAAAAAAACAAGATCTGATTGTCCACCAGATATTTCGCTATCTTTAAATCCCCACATGATAAATTCGTCAACAGCCATAAGGAATCCAAATGAATTTCTGCAAATTCCTTTAATTTGTTTCCCAACATTTTTATTATCGGAAGGATGATCTGGGTATTGAGAATTGCTTCCAAAGGAGGATCTTTGGCTATGCATGTAATTAGCCTCAAAGAATGCAGATTTTTTGCAATTTGTGCTTTATTCTGAGCTTCTATAGCTTCGAATAAATTGGAGGCATAACTGAGGATTTTATCAGCCTCGTTGAAAATTGGATTATTTTCCACAACGATGTCTGAGGAAAAAACGCTTAGATTTCGTTTTTGATTCAAAAGTAGGTCAGTGTTTTGCTTCCGAAAGTCAACACGGAATTTCTCTCTTTTGGTTTTCATCATGAGGTTGTTGGAAGGACCTTGCGACTCGTTTTGTTGCATTTGATTTTTTTAATTAGTTTTTAATAATTTATAAAAGTTTACGAATGAAAATATTCGAGATCCTATTAAAGGTTTTTAAATTTTCTGGGCGAATTTAATAAAAAGTTCATGATTTTATAAATATTTTTTTTTTGAGTTATCAATTATTTTCTGAAAAAAAATATTTGAAAAATATAAAAAAAAAAATTTCGAAAAAATTAAAAAACTCCACGATTTTTTTAAAAAAGCATCGTGTTTAAATGGATACAACAAATGCGCCTCAGATGATCGAACATCTAAACAAATCGCTCAACTTCACTCCTTTCGATGTGAAGTAAGGAAGTTCCTTTCTATTCGACTTTTCTTTATTTTCACCTAAAAGATGGATCCCTGGCACTGCTAAATTCTGCCTGATGGGTCAAACTCCGAAAGCAGAAGGAATTATGCAAATTTATCAATTAAATAAAAAAGAATTGGAAATTACTGATACAGTTCTAACATTTTTCTCTATAAATAAAGAAATCTGAATATAAACATAGATCACAAAAACCAAAGGAATCAAATCTTCAAGCTTTGGGGCTTCTCCAGTGAATAAAGCTCATTTGGCAGTGGGGGATTTCGATGGGAATTTAGAAATATATGATTTAGAGACTAAAAAAGCATTCTTTGCAGTAAAAGCTCATGATCAAATGATCAATTGCATTGATGCGGTTGGAGGTTTAGGGGTTGGATATGGTGCTCCGGAAATAGTTACTGGAGGAAGAGATGGTGAGAATTAGAAACAAAGATAATTTTTGACTAATTTGTAAAAAAAACAATATTAGGGTGTGTAAGAGTATGGGATCAAAGACAAAAAAGCCCTGTTCTTTCTTTAGAACCAGTGGAGAAAGAGCCCGCAATCCCAGATTGTTGGACTGTTACGTTGATATTTTTTATTTGCATATATATTTTTTACAAATATCTCATTTTTTCTCATATATACATATACAACTAATTTATAGTTTGCACATTTGTTTCTTTTATGGATTTTAATTTGGAGAAATTTTTGTAAATATTTTTGTTCTTTAGATTCGGAAATTCTTACAACAATGATGAACGAGTGATTGCAGCAGGATACGACAACGGTGATGTGAAATTATTCGACATGCGTCAGAACAGTTTAATTTGGGACACGAACTTGAAAAACGGTGTGTGCGGCATCGAATTTGATCGTAAGGACATTATGATGAACAAGATGGTCGCAACAACGTTGGAGGGAAAGTTCCATGTTTTTGACCTGAGGACTTTCAACGCAGAATTCGGTTATGCCAATTTATGCGAGGCAAATTTAAAAAGCACAGTTTGGGGAGCGAAGCATTTACCCCAAAACAGAGAGGTGTTTTTAATTCAAGGGGGGAATGGAACTTGCTATTTATATAAATATAACTATCCAACACAAAGAATAGTAAAAGATAGCTCAGGGAGGGATAAAGGAGTCATTGGGAATGTGGAGTTACTGAATTCGAAAGAATTAGCACAACAACCAGTGAGCGGCTTCGATTGGAATAGGGAAAAAGAAGGATTGGCAGTTTTGTGTGGACTCGATCAAAGTTGCAGGGTGATCATTTTCACAAAATTGGAGTTATATTAAAGAGTTTTTTCTATGGAGTTTTAAAGAAATCTGGAATTAGGAATTTGAAAATTTTTATGTTGGAAATTGAAAATTAATTTTTTTCGAGAAAAAACCAAAAATAACTTGAAACCTTAATAAAAAAATTAAAAAAATCCAAGACAAAAAAAAGCTCATAATGCAAAACCCCATCGCTTATTTCGCCATTATTAATAGTAAAGTTATCACTTTGTTTTTCCAGTATTCATCTATAATTTTTTTGTTTAGGATGAACCAATTTTACTGAAAAGTTTCCTGCCAATTAAAGACGATGAAATCCAATTCCAATTAGCCTCGCTTTCCGCTTTGGATATGATTGAACTTTTAAGTGATTTTTAAATATTTTTTCTTAAAAATAATAAAAAACATTAGTTAACAAAAAGAATCTCCCAAATGCCCCAGCCCCAGCCGTTAGTTCATATTTAGGTAATTTAATGAAAAAGAAATGTGATTTTTATTTTAGGAATTTTTAGGACTTTTGAGCAATTTGTTTTTGAGTGATAATGAGTATGAAATGTATGGGTATTTTACCGCAACAAAATTGAAGTTCATTATGATTTTGACCCAAAAACAAAACTTATCAAATTATGAGGAGAGATTAATAAAGCAGGCATTTTTTTCTTTAAAATTATTAAAGACAAGAAAAAAAATTTGTTGTAGATTTTCAAAACGATGCATGAAATATATTTAAAGGAAATTTTTAACCCTTTCAATTCAGGAGAAACAAATAAACTTTCGAACAGTTGCATGCGAAATGTTGAAAAAATTATTCTCGATTATCAAGCCCAACTTTAAATTATTTTAAATTCAAAATTCAAAGAAATAAACAATTTTTTTAATGGACCTAAAACAAAAAATAAAAGATTTTAAGTAAAAGAAAAATTATCAAAAATAATATTGTCAACATCATAAGAAAAAACCTACTTTTAAATCCATTTCTTTTTAAATTGGCAAAAATAACATTTTTCATGAAAATAAAATAACAAACCACTTTTAAAATTTTGAATTCAAAATTTCAAAATTTGATAAAAATAAAACTTTTTTTTTGATCTAAAAATATAAAAAATTAAGAAAAAAAAAAAAACATTTCTCTTCATTAAAAAAAAATTTTGACAACAATATCAGAAAAAAACTCATAATTAACATATTAATTTTTTGTTTTGTTTTTTTTAAAATGGCAGACAAAAAAAATTCATAAGTTAAAACGAAAAGTATTCAATATATACGAAAAAACAATTTCTGAATATAAAAAACAATTGTTTGTCAATATCTTAAATTCAAATTCCAATGCTATTGGCATATTGCAACTCCGAAGAAAGTGATTTATTTTGCACTGCGAAATCAATCTTAGGCTTGAGTCCTGTTCCTCTAACTGCGATCTTTATATTCTGGCGCTTTATTTCTCCTAGAAAACCAATTCCAAATTCATCCGGCTTGCCCATAAATTCCAAACTCATCATGCTTTTTTATTTTTTAGCCTCTTTTCTTTCCTTTCTCCCTATTTTCTACCTTCTTTTAAAAGCAAGTCTTCTTGAGATTGTATCCATATCGGAATTTTCTATTGCGATTACCAATTTTTTGTGCTGGGTAGGACTAAATTTAAAAAAAAAAATAAATAATTTTCAACTTTAGATGATATCAATCGTATGTTTGAAATATGAGATCATCGACAATGAAATGCCAAGCAAAAGAATTAGACTGTTCTGGATGTCCCTTTTGATTCAAAACACGATTTTTTTCATATTTCACAGTTTTTCTCTTGAAAAAATCAATGAATTCAATAGTTTCAGTCTCTTCTTTTATGAAATCATCATCGTTTTGCTCAATATTTTCAGCTTTCTCTCAAGAATGAATTATAAAAAAGGACTTTTGAAAACTATCAACAGTGAGATTCAAGAAGAATTATTGAATGAAAAGGACAAACTAGAAGCCAAAACTCGGGCCAATAGCATATTGGAAAACGGAGATATTCAGGAAGAGTCAATCAGTTCAACAGAAATCGTGAACAAATTCATGAATTTCTATGAAAAGGAAGAAAAATTAAAGAAGTCGAAGAAAATTTTAGCGACCAGCAGTTTTTCAAGTGATGAAGAAAATACCAGTCCTCAAATGAAATCCAGAAGCGAGGTTTTTTTTAATTTTTAAATGTTAGATAAAACATTATAAAAAAGAGTTGCTGTCTAAAAAATGGTAATATTTTGCAAATTTTAAAAGTTGATATCCCAAAAATTTTGGTTAGTCAAGACTCTTCTGATGACATTGTGATAGTAATAATTTTTTCCATAATTATAAATGTAATTTGTAATTTTAAAGCTTTATGAAATTGTTGTTTCTGAATTTAAAGGTCGAAAAATCTCCACAATATATCGAAAATATTCAGAATTCATAAATTTCCATCGAAAGGTGACATTTATCATTTAATTATATTCTCATTTTTTTAATTCTTTAATTTTAAAGCTTAAAGAAGAAATCAAAGGAGCTAAAATCCAAGATTTACCTAATAAACCAAATGATTTGGGATTGCTTTCGACTCCTTGCGAAGCTGATCAACAATTGATAAATTTCCGAAAGTTCGCCCTGAAAAGCTATTTGCAGAATCTCTTCAATGACCCAAAATTCTGGGGAAGCAGAAACCTAAGGGACTTTTTAGCTTTGTCTGCGGAATTATAGTAGAAGAATTAATTAAATTAAAAATGAATGTGCAAACTTAAATTAAAAATTGGGGAAATTAGTAAGAAAAAATATTAAAAATCTATTTTTTTTTTTTTTTTTTTTTTCTAAAATAAAACATGATAAAAGATTTTTATTTTTATTCGGAACTTTTAAAATTATTTATAATTATTTTTCGAAAGAAGAAAATTAAATTATATGATG
>Ga0302186_10003053_pt1 | contig 12508 bp, 13 predicted proteins | sample II_Bog_E1_2_FD_198782 | JGI IMG/M metagenome (GOLD analysis project Ga0302186, IMG submission 198782) | Peat permafrost microbial communities from Stordalen Mire near Abisko, Sweden - II_Bog_E1_1 | ecosystem: Environmental > Terrestrial > Soil > Wetlands > Peat | place: Sweden: Abisko... | reverse complement strand
TGAAGGAATTTGGAATGTCAAAAAAAATGATTGAATTGTGCTTCGGAAACGATTGCGTCTTAACTCCTAAAGTAGAAATTTTTAAAAGTTCTCATAAATTGGAGATGTGTTTATAAATTTTTCCAGTTTTTTTATGCCAAAATTATTTTAATTTATCAATATTTATATATTTATTTCACAATTTTTGTGCTATTTCACTCATAAATGTTATTTTAGGAAATATTGTTTCTTGCAGTTTAAAAGTTAATAAATCAGCTGTTAAATTATGGTCTTTTTAATTTCATGAGAGTCGAGAAAAATAGATATTTTGAATTTATGAAGGTTGCAATTTTATGTGTTTCACAACAAAGCCAAACGAAGAAAATGAAATTCGAAACCATAGATGGACATTGGCTATACATAGCCCCGTCACCCACTCCATTTTATTTATTTAATGACCAAGGCCAAATAATCGAGATGATTTTATTTTGTGAGTTCCCAATCAATGAGGAATTTAAGTTGAGGGTATTTGAAGATAGAGAGAACAAGACTAGGGTTAGGAAAAAAATAAGCAACAGGGATTTTAATTTATCAAGCGTTTTGAATATTTATTACAAGAATTATGATTTTTTGCAAAAATCCAAAGAAAAAAAGGAAACTTTATTAAAGAAAGAAGAAGAAATATTGGCTCTAAAAAGATGCGGGTATCGAAATATTTAGGAACTACTTAGTTTAATTAAACTTAATTTATTTTCTTCGTCGATGGTTGAAATAAATAAACAATTAACTAAAATTTGTTGATTATTTGCATATATTTTCCTTACTAATTTCTTCTTTTTTCTAAAATTGATTAAGATTTTGTGCCAAAAAACAAAAAATTACTATATAGTCGGTAATCAAATGAAGGATCTCATCTTTCTTTTGCGCATTGATTTTCTTAATTTCCAAGCGCAGACTGGTCTATTTTATCCAAATTTGACGATATTTAATTTAAAATTTATAAACCTGTATAAACGAGCATGAAAATTCATGAAGATTTTTCGAGGACCAGAGAGAAAAAAACCAGAATCACCAATAGAAAAACGATAAGGGGGAAAATTTTCTGAATTTTACTATTCTAATGAGGAGTTTTGCCAAAAGACGAAAAATGTGTAGATTAAAGAAGAAGTGTGCAATTTGATCTCAACATCGATCAAGCGATGACAAAATGTGGATTTAGGCTATGAGATAATCATAAAAAAATAAATATAAAAAAAAACTTTGTATTTATTTTTCTGTCTGAAAAACAGGAAGCAAATTTCAAGGAAGTAATACAAAAGAAAAGAAATAAAATAAATCTCGTTGATTATTATCAAAAAAAAAAAAAGAATAAATACTAAGTATTAATCTTCTTCTGCAACTCAAACTAAGAACTCCAACCTGAAAATGATTAAAAAACATTTTTCTTTATTTATGGTGAAGAAATCTATAAAAAAATCTTCAAAGGCCACATGCATAGGGGAATTATCTATGGAAAGACAAAAAATTAGTGAATTTGTTATGAAGGTACCAAGATTTCTCGATCCCCATCATTGTTTCCACTTATATGGCGATATATTTTTCATTGATAAGCTTTATGATGACGACATTTGCCTTCTTTCGCCCAGCAACAGTTTTAGAGCAGTAGGAAATTTAAATTACGACCAACAATATAATTTATGGACGATAAATTTCCTTAGCACTTTCTTTGTATTTGATTCATGGGTGGCGGTATATGAGAGATTAATTACGATGGGTGATAAGAATGCTTATGAGTTAGCAACTTCAATAGATAAAATGTTTATTTCCAACAATAACACTTCCAGACAACTAAAAGAGCCTTCCTCTATTATGTCTCTTGTATCCTCAATTAATTATGATCGTTATTGCAAAGAGGTACATGAGGTATTGATGGAAAAAAAAAATTCCTTTTATATTTTCCTCGAATATGAATTCGAATCCGTCGAAAGAGGAATGATAATGAAAAAAATGGGATTTTCAAAAAAATTTGTAGATCTAATTTGGGGAGAAGAGTCGATATTTATAAATTTGGTTTTGAATCATGAGATGAATGACTTCATCTCCATAGAAAAAGAGAATTTTCGATATTGTCTTACATAATATTTTGGTAGTCACAGCCGAAACAAGCCAGACAAGGATAAAGCTAAAAACATTAGAAGGGATATTCACCTCCCAATTTCTTTTGGGAACCAAGAAAAAATGCATTGACAAACAAGGAAATTCATTAGGATTGTTTTATTTGTATGAATTTGCCTTTAAGGAAGATTTTTTAACAAGAGTTTAAAAAATTAGAGAGAAAAAAACCAGAATAACCAATAGAAAAACGTTGAGGGATGATAATTTGGAAAATGTTCTTAATTTTTATTATTCTAATGATGAGTTTTGTCAAAAGCAGGAAAATTTGCAGATTAAAACAAAGAACGAAGAACTTTGTAATAATCAAGAGATGAAAAGATGTAGATTTAGGCTATTAGGTGACAATGAAAAATAACGCAACAAAAATTTATATTTTCTTTTTTTTTTGAATTTGGAAATTTATTCATATATCAATTAAGGAAAAATTAATTTTTTAGTCGTACCTCTTCTTCCTAAAATTAGTTATTTCAATATGAAAAAATCGATGATGAGGAAATAAACATAAAAGGTGTGAGTCAGGAAAAAATAGTGATTTTCATCAAAATTTTGATTTTTTTTGCAAAAAAAAAAAAACCAAATTTATTTTTTGATAATTTGATAGAAGGGTTTTGAAGTGAAGGAATTTTGAATGTCAAAAAAAATGATTGAATTGTGCTTCAGAAACTCCATTTTATTTATTTAATGACCAAGGCCAAATAATAGAAATCATTTTATTTTGTGAGTTCCCAATCAATGAGGATTTCAAATTGAGGGTATTTGAAGAAGACTAGGGTTAGGAAAAAAATAAGCAACAGGGATTTTAATTTATCAAGCGTTTTGAATATTTATTACAAGAATTACGATTTTTTGAAAAAATCCAAAGAAAAAAAGGAAACTTTATTAAAGAAAGAGGAAGACACACTAACTCAAAAAAGATGCGGGTATCGAAATATTTACGAACTACTTAGTTTAATTAAACTTAATTTATTTTCTTCGTCGATTGTTGAAATAAATAAACAATTAACTAAAATTTTTGATTATTTGCATATATTTTCCTTACTAGTTTCTTCTTTTTTCTAAAATTGATATAAGATTTTGTCCCAAAAAAAGAAAAAATACTATATAGTCGGTAATCAAATGAAGGATCTCATCTTTCTTTTGCGCATTGATTTTCTTAATTTCCAAGCTATAATAAGCGCATACCGGTCTATTTTATCCAAATTTGACGATATTTAATTTAAAATTTATAAACCTGTGATCTGATAGTTTTGATTCCTTTCTATTATAAAAGTATTGCTTTACAATACAGTCCTCATTTGGCCATATCATAATTCGATCACACCTAAATAAGATTTGATAGAGCAAGCAAAAAATCATAAAAAGTAACAAAAAAATACCATGATGGACATCTTTGTTTCTTGGACGTGTCATAATTCGTCGAAAATACATCATATTTATAGGTTGGCATAAAAGTTATGGGAGCCTCTTGATATTTATCCAAATATTCAGAGAGCTTTCTGGTCATGAAAATTTCATCTGAAAACTGCAACTCATGTAAAATTTGATCGGCTGCCTTGTCTTCATTATTTTGTATCAATGCTTCGTATTTTTTCAATTTTTCCCTAACCTCAGAGTTCGGTTTGCTGACCCTGAAATTAAAATCTCCGAAGAAAAATTTGTAATCGAAATTTTGGATTTTTTCATCCTTGAAACACTTAATAAAAAAAAAATTGTTTTCCTAAGTACATTTTTCTTAAAGGCCTTCATATGAATCTCTCCTATATTGTTGACCCTCTCTTCGAAATTCTTGCTTCCAGCCTGCAAATGGCAATTCGTAAAGCAAATCGCAGAATCATCAATTTCCAATTTTATCAAAGCAGCCCCCTTATTTCCCAGTTTCCCAGCCAGTCCCAATGTGACCACATCAGTATCCACTTTCTTTATTTTATCCTTGGCACTTTCCTTCACAAAAACCAACAACAAACATCCGACTAAATCCTTTGAGGCCACGACAAAATACTTATCAATTTTGTTCAAATTGGTGGTTAGTATACTCTCCCATAAACTCACTAATTTATCATTATTGGTACTCATCATATTCTTCATATTCAAATTCACCACTTCCTGAAGCCCAACTGCAATTATATCAGGATTGCCATAATTCTCGAAATTCAAAAAATCCAAATCCACCAAATCCAAATTCGTTGGTTTAAACCCCCCAATATTCCAAGAAAGGATAAAAACAGATAAAGAAGAATAAGACACGAATTCATGTGATTGGTTCTCCAATTCTTTCGTGAACTGATCGAATTGACTCCAATACAAATCACCATTATCTTGCCCTAATACCAAATCTATGCCCTCCTGTTTGAGATGATCCTCAAAGTTATTCACATAGAAACGCTCGATGGATTTCATTCCATGGTCAAGCATATTCATAAACCCCGCTTTCCCTGTTCGTGTTATGTTGGAAATAGTAGAACCGGTGCCAGCGTAATGAATGCTGATAAAATCACCATTGTCTGCCCAGATATTCTTAAAATTAAAGAGGAAGGGGTGAGATTTTTTGGCGGAACCCATTGGATTATCAATCATTTTGAGTAATGAATCACCTTTTGTTAATTTTTTAATTATTTTATAAAAATAATTGGTTTTAACCTAATGCCAATGTCAAATTGGTGTTCATGTGTTTCATCATATTTTCGAAATTAATAGCAGCCATTTTGGTCATGACGACGTTAGTTCGGTCAAGACAATCTAGACAGTTGATTCGAACCGTCCCTTCCTGCTGCAGAAGGATCTTCTGATCTTTTTTGATTTGTTCAGCAAAGAATTTGAAGTTTTCAACAATATCCGTAAGCTTTGAAGTTAGAAATTCCAAATTTTCGAATTTTTGTCCCTTGCATGCAGCGTGGAAATCGAAAAACTCATAACGCACATTTTCCAAATTGTTCTTTTGAATTAAATTTTCAAAGGCTTCTGTTAAAATCTGTTCTGATTTGGTTTTATGCATGAGATTTATGCAAAGGACCCTTTTATGGTCATCTTTCAGGGTGTCAAAATGTTTAACAAAAGCCGCATTCGTTAAATCGAGGTTTCTTGTTAGTTTTAGATTGGAAGTGAGTCCTTTTTGCTCCCAAAACAAAGGGACACTCCCCCTATGCATCACAAAGGAACAGCAATAATAAGAATAATAGATGATTTGTTCTGTTTCCACGAAATTAGCGACATTACCTTCATCATCCACACCTTATATAATCAAACAATTAATTTCAACAAATTTGATATTAGGGTAAAAATAACTTGTTGATAAATTTATTCCCCCCTTTTTTTTTTTATAAAACCTTATTCATCATTAACATACATATAATTTTCTCATGTATAAATATTAAAAGAAAGTAAAAGTACCTCGTGCGTTGTAACGAGTTCCGGCTTTTTTACATGACTTTCTGGAAATTAGAAAAAATTCCAATTTCTTTCCCATTATATAGACCGAAAAACTTTTGGCGAAACCCTTTAATGGAATAAATAAAAAAACACATGAAACAATCTCACCTGAATGACAACCAACTGCCATTTTTTATCAATTTTCTGTGAGATGAGATCCCCCATCAAATATTGATTCCACCAATATTTCTGATCCGGTCCAGTTTTTTTGTGTGCTTGTTTTTCCTTTGACATTGACAAATCATAAGTGAAGGAAAAATAAAACCCAAACATAAAGAGCTAAAACAAAACAAAATCAAAATTATTCCTCATTTTTTCATGAAATTTTAACCTTTTTTATTATGTCAAAAAAACGAATGATGTCCTTCCATTTTTGCTTTTTTTTTATTTCACTTTCACTCTTAAAATGTAAAATAAGGAATAATAATTCACTAATAAAAAACTTCCATCGGGACAAAAGCTACTGAGGAAATTTGAAAGATATCATGATGTTCTAACACACAAACTTGTTGAGCTTCTTCTATCATCAGAAGAAAATAATGGCTGAGAATTTTTATAATTCCCATAAAAGCAGTAAACATCCTTCGACTCTTGAACTTTTCATCCGGAATCACAGATTTATCATTAAAATCCAATTCTCTAATTTTTCCTGTTGACTTATCGATCAGAAGTTTCGATGAAATCCTGCTAGTTTTAAAATTGGGCTCGAGCTGAATTATGAATTATTATCTTTAATTTTATGATCGGAAATTAGAAAATACAAGAAAAAATTTGGTGAAATCATAAAGAAGAATTGTCTGCATGTTCTGGTTGTTTTTAAACATTTGGGGGAAAGGCTGTTTGGAGTAGTCATCAGTTTCCATAATGTTCAGGATATTCATTTTTTAATAAAATAATTTTTTATTATGTTCGTTTGATTTATTTTAAATTCATTAATTCGCAATAGTGATATTAGAGGTAAAAATTTTTAGATTATCTGCTTTTTGAGAGCGTTTGATTTCCGAGTCGTAAATAACCATTTATATGCAAAACGAGAAACTAATTGGAACTTTTTGTTGATTTTTATTTGATCATTTAGCTTTTTTTAAGTATTTAAGCAAAAAAAAAAAAAAAAAAAAAAAAACAAATATTCCAATTTTTTTTTTTTTTTTTTTTGTTTTTGGTGACCAAGCTTAAATTTTCCAAGCTAGACGAAATGTCTTTGGATAGTAATTCTTTTTGCAATTCATATTTCTTGATTTTTGAGGTGGCGAAAATATTCAGTTCTGACAATTTTTTGATTTCCTCCCTCAAATGTTTATTTTCTATTTGCGAATCTCGATATTTATCATCCAATTCTCGGTATTCACCAGTCAGCAATTTCAAATCATTTTTTAGCAACTCATAATCCTTTTTTTTAAAAAAAAATATGATTATTATTTTTTTCACATTAAAAACCTCATCTGTTCCTTCCCTGACATTTTTCTGAAAAGTGTCATTTGGTTTTCGATCGCTATTAGAAAAATTCTTTTTCGCCATTTTGAGCTCAAGTTTTTTTTGTCGGGCTTCGTAAATTTGCTTTTCTAATTTCTCCAAAAGAAAAATTGAGCCTTGGGGAGTGTTATTTGAATTTTTTTGATGAAGTTTCGGTTTTTCGGCTTTGCCACCTAAAAAAGGGTTTTTGGTTTCTAATTTGGGTTTGAAGATTTCATGGACATATAAAGGAGCAATATCGTTTTTGGTTTTAAATTTCTCGAAAAGGAGAGGATTGCTTGCGTTATTATCTTCCTTTAAATTTTCAACTTGTTTTTCTATATCAATTTCAATAAATTCCATTTCGTCAGTTTGGTTTTGGTGATCCTTTGGATTTTTATTGAGTGTCATTGTGTTATTTTCGAAGGGAGCGTCTAATTCTTGTGGAAGTTAAATAAATATCTTAACTAAAAGTTTTATTTTTATTTACTTCTCTGCTCTAATGGATTAGAGCCAACTTGAGCTCGTTTGCATTCCGAATTTATTAAGTACTGATAAATCAAAAGAGCTGTATTTGGACAAGCTTGAACAATATCATTAAATTGATCTTTTCTGATTAATTAAATTTTTTTTATTTGTAATTGAAATAAATATACTCTAATTTCATTAAAAAGCCCTTCTGACTTCCAAAAATATTGTCTTTCCAGGAAAGACTGAAAAAAAATTGCTTTAAACCTAAAATTGCGCCTGCTTTGTAAAACACAGCCTTATTAAAAAAGAAAAGAAAAATGTTTTAATAAAAAAAATTAAACCATTAATTACGTTTTCGTTGTCAGGAAAAATCACAACTTCTCCTTTCAGCACAAAAAACAAGCTATTTCCTGTTGTATTTCCTCTCGCTATAATTTTCTTTAATTATTAATTAGTAAAATTTATAATTATTAAAAAAAGACTACATTTGGCTCAATTTCGAAAATTTGGGAGCAAGAAATCAGATACTTCTTATCTCTTTTTTCCAGAGCGTCAAAGAACTCTCTCAAAGGGGGGCATGTCTCCAATAAATCAAGGATTTTTTTCGGGTTTAAAATACATGGATTCATCAACACTTCATTAACCATTTTTAACTTTGTGAAATGATAATTCACTATGTTGAGAGCTTTTTTCCCCATTATTTCATAAATTTTGAACCACTTTTGTTTTTTGCATGAAGTCATTAAATAAAAATTTCTTTTACTAATAATGAATCTTTTTTTTGTAACATCCTTAACTCTTCACTCTTTATCAAAGCAATAAATCCTTCTTTTTCAGCAATAATATCAAAATAATGGACATCTGTTCTTAAATAAATGTTGTTTCTTTGAATTCGCAAAAATAAAGAATTACCCCTTTAATTTCAAATAATTCATATATCCGATAAAATCCCCCTCCTCAACATATCCATATGAAATCGCCTCTATTGTTAAAAAAGCTCGACCTGACAATAAAATTCCAAAAAAGTCCACTTTTTCACTCCTTTTTGTTAAAAACTGTCCTCTATATATAAAAATGGAGTAAATATATTCAATATGTGGCATTTTTAAAAGGGACTTTTGAAAGCTTAGGATTTTGAAATAATCACATAATTTGTAAATTTCCATTTTTCCCCATCCTTGAAAAGTATTTGTGTTATTTCTCAAAATTTCATAAGCTTTTCGGGATAAAGCCAAATCCAATTCCGTATGAAGCTTTTCATATATTATAATTATTTAACAGAAGAAAAAATGTGAAATTTTACCTTGGCTGTCATAATTTTTTTTCTTTAATTATTAGTGATAAAAATTTGTCGGTTTGTAATTTTTTTATTTGTTTTGCTTTTTTGTTAAATAAGTTTTTTAATTTTTTCTTTTAGCCTTTTAATTTTTGTTCATGTTTTAATATATTGACTTTCTGATTTCGAAATTTCCGATTGCAAAAAAAAAAAAAAAAATCAAGTTTGAAAATGGAAAACGAACAATCTTCAATCACAATCAGAATCAAGACTCTGGACAACTCTCTCTTCGATATAAAGATCCCTAAAGACATTTCCGTGGCGGAACTCAAGAACAAGATAGAAAAAGTATAAAATAAAATAAGATTAAAAAAAAATGTTGAAAAAATATAAATTTTTTCTTAAGGAAATGAAGGTGCCTGCGAACCGACAAAGATTAATTTTCCAAGGGAAATTGCTGAATAACATGGAAAATCTGCTCAATTTAAAGGTCTTTTAAATTTTTAAGAGAATCTTCTTAAGAATTTAAATTAAGGTGGAGAATGGACATGTTTTCCATTTGATAGCTCTACCAAATAACATTCCAGTTGAACCGAATGAGTCCCAAACGAATAACCCTTCTCAGAGCTTCAATCAACCCCAGCTTCCTAATCAAGAGATTGAATTTTTGAATGGAGTCTTCCGAACAATTAGTTTTTTTTTTTCTTTTTTTTAAAAATAAATTTGACTAAAAAAATTAATAAGATGAAAGCTCCACACAGAGAAGAAATGTCAGAAGGAGAATGATGCAACAAAGACCAAATGGTTATTAAATTAGCTTTTCCAATGTAAGAAAAAAAAACAATAGGATTTTCTCAAAATATAACTGAATCAAAGGAAGTCATGAAACAAAACCTCTTAACTGTCCAACAGATTTTAAACTCATTTGTTTCTTTAAATGATTTGATTTCTAATGAAACTTTTAACATTTACAACTTCCAAAGCCGGAAATTTCAAATCGGACAATGGGTCGATGTTAAAGATTCAACCGATCAATGGGTCTTTTTTAAATAATATCTTTTATCTTTTTTCTTAAATTCTTTAAAATTTAATAGTTTGAGGGTCAAATCATCAATATGAATCATACCCAAATCCTTATTCATTATAATGGTATTGGATATAGGAGGGATGAATGGATTGAATTAAATTCGCCAAGAATCACCCCTTTTCGGTATTTTGTCTTAATTTCATTTTTAATAACAAATAATTTATTTTTGAAAGTTCTCATACAGTGCAATCTGCTAATAGTGCGTTTCTCAGTCCCTCTCCCAATAATCCAATGGAAGGTGATAAATCGCTTATGGGTGAACAACAGTTGGATTTACATGATTTTTTATATGAATTTGGGTTGACTCTGAATCAAATTTTTAGTTTGTTGTTTGGACTTAATTTGAAAATCGAAAAATCAGATAAATCTGAACAAGGAGGAACGATCAAAAATCCAGAGTTAAATTTTTTTTTTTTTAATTATTAAAATTTTTCTTTCAGCAATGAAATTGATATGAAAACGTTCATAAATGGCATGATTGAAGAACAAAAACAAACTGATAATAAATGTTTATTATTTTAGTCAATAATTTATTATTATGCAGTAAAATAGTTTCTAAAAATGAAATTGATGTCGCCTCGTTAAAATCCTTAAAATCGGTAGAAAAAAACTCGATAGATTATGATGCAAGTTCCATGAAATCCATCAAATCTTACATTTCAAATTCGAATTGGTCGAATTTTCAAATGCCAACTGCTTTTCAAGGACAGGGATATATTAGTGTAAGTTATCTTTTTTGTTTTTTTATGGTTTCCTCATTCATAATATTTTTTTCTTATATATTGATTTGTAAATGATGAAAAGTTGTTGTTCTTTATTGTTAATTTTACTGCTTTGTTTGAAAAAAAAAATTATCCATTATAGATGTTTATTTATAATATATTTCTTTATAATAATTTTTTGTTTATCTTGTTTATTAATTTTTCATAATTTTCTTAAAATGTTCGTTTTATTAAATTATTCTATTTTTTAAAGGAAGAAAATGAAGAAGATGAGTCTCAGGATGTTTCAGACTCTCAAAGCAGTAATATTTATTCAAAAACTAATAACATAAAATATTCTTTGCAAAATAGATATGCAAGCACCACCAATCACTGCCACCAGAGAGTTGGAAAACTACTTGATTGCTTCCCAAATCGCTCCTTTATTTGATAGAATGGGAAGATTGATGGTGGACATGTCTCCATTTTTGGCAATGCATGGAGCAAATCTCCAAAATCAGTCCTCTTTGTTTTTATGTAAAACTTTAATTAGTTAATAATAGTTTCACAAATGCTGTTGTCCAAAATTTATCCAACATATCGATTATTACGAATGAAGGAAGCACTATATCTTCAAGTAAATTTGAATATGAAAAATAATGTTCTAAGTTTTATTTAGCACAAATGCATAATCAAAATAACAATCATAATTCAAATTCAAATAGAACTTATTTTTTTCAGGTTCACAATTTTTATCAAAAGTAAAATTCATTTATAATAAGGTCCCCATTATGTTGACCCCAGCAGAATTGTTGAATGGTGTTTCTCAAAATCATTTTCAAAATTCGCGACCAGAAACCAACAACATAGATATTCACATTCATACTTTTCTGCACCCAAATAATAACAACAATAATTTGCCAGAAAATCAAGGAAACCACAGTTTTTACATATTTTTCTCGAACAATTAATAAATTTGTTAATTCAGGCAGTGTTTCTACTCAAACAGTGCAAACAAGCACAGTTGGAGTTAACACGGACGAGTAAAAAAAAAAATGAATTTTAATTAAATAATTGAAAATATACAAATTTTTAGATGGAAAGAAAATTTTGAAGAGGAAAAATACCAAAGTTTCAATCAATTGAAACCAAAACCAAAAGAGAAAAGAAACTCAGGATTCAAACCAAGTACAATAAAGGAGCAAGAGTATTTCAATATGTTCTCAAATTCAGCCTCAATCAATGAAAAAAATTTTGAAAACTCCAGAGGGTATTTTAAAGACTTGCAAACATTGAGAGAAGAAAAAGAAATTGCCAAAAATCGTTATCAAAACACACCAGGTCAACAAATTTTCCATTAAATTTTATAATTAAAAAAACCTAGAATTTTATGACCACAAAGAGCCTAAACATGTTAGTTTCAAGGGCTTGAAAAAGTTTGGGGAAGAAAGAATGAGAGGCTCAGTATCCAAATTTCCAAAATCAAAATATTTTCTATCAAAAGATGAAAAAGAGCTGACATCGAAAAATTTGCAAAAAAAAACTCAGGAGCTTGAAAATTTGCAGAAATTTAATAGCATTTCACCTGCTTTGTCTATGAATAACAATGATGGGCCAATTCAAAATGAAAACGCCAACATTTCATTTTCGACTTTGACTCCTTTCATAAAATCGAGTGAAAATATAAATGTTCCGAATCAAAATAATAATAATAATAACAATAATAATGAAAGCCACAGAGGGAGCATTAATTCCAATAATTCTAATAATTCCAGGATGTCTAATTGTGGAAGACAACTATATTAAGAAGAAGTTTATGAAAAATAAGAAAATCAAAAATGAACAACTAAATAAAAATTAAGTTTTTGATACCTAATAAAACTAACCTATTTAAAAATATTTATATATAAAAAAATGTTTTTCTCTCTTGTAAAAAATAAA
>Ga0302186_10003051_pt1 | contig 12509 bp, 14 predicted proteins | sample II_Bog_E1_2_FD_198782 | JGI IMG/M metagenome (GOLD analysis project Ga0302186, IMG submission 198782) | Peat permafrost microbial communities from Stordalen Mire near Abisko, Sweden - II_Bog_E1_1 | ecosystem: Environmental > Terrestrial > Soil > Wetlands > Peat | place: Sweden: Abisko... | reverse complement strand
TGACGGTCATTGTATTGCCACCCTCGATAATAGAGACGGCCCCTATACTTATGCTTCCTTCGAGGGCTACAGGAAGAGGGTTTGAGTTATTGTAGTGATTCCCGTACTCATCTACCGGAATCGTTCTCCAGGCGTCTACAGGATCGTTTTCATAGGTTGCTAGGAGTCTAGCTTCCATGGGAACTGTTTGTTTAGGCTGTTCCGCAGCGGAAATGGTGGATAGTGTAGCAGTCGTAAACATGCTCACGTCTACATTGTGGTCCATCCCACCTTTTGTAGCGCCAACCCACAAGGTTGTAGAATCCACAACTCTCTTGATATAAACTGTTAATTTGGTAGGAGTATTATTTGCAAGCGTGGCTTGCATCTGGACATAAAAGCCTGAACTATCAACGACTTGTACGACACCCTCTGTGCTACCATTTGCGGTAAGCGATACAGGTGGAACCGCATTATAATTGCGTTCTGTAGCCATTTTCCATTTTCCTTAACCTAGAATCATGACCCATGCCATGAAGCTGATGTAGTTAAGATTGCTTGTAATTAATTGTTAAGAGGTCCAGGAAATCTGAATTCTTGGTGGGCCTGGATAAGCGTGATCGAAGAAGGGGTTTATGTATCCTGGAGGGAGCACTTCTGGAAATCCCGGCACAAATGATGGATTGTAGCCATATACAGGATAAATTGGGAAAAGTACGGCATATCCCAAGTTAGTAAAATAAGTCTTAACGTAGGCCGAAGTCACCAAAGGCGGTAATACTGGCTGTACAAGGAATAGACCGTTAGATATAGCCTGATTGATTAAAACGGTCGTAGCAGCTATGAATTCGCTTTGGGCAGCAGCCACATCAGCTGTATTGGTTGCTGTAGATTCTGTATTTGCAGTTGATGCGTTCGGTAAATTAACCATATTTATAAGATTGGACTAAGAGATAAGCTTATTTCCTTTAGAGACATTCTCGTGTCCCGTTAAGATCTGCAGATTCCAAGGAACATGAAGACCTCTTATATTCTTACCCTGAATAGGAACAATATGGTCTACATGATAAGAAATTCCGGTAGTTTTACTTAAGTCGTTTGCTTTTATGTAAAAATTCTCTATTTCCATTAATTGATCTGCCGTTAACCATTTAGGAGTGGCTTCAACCTTTAAAGCTCGACGTTTAGCGATCCTAGCGTTTTTTCTGCCCTGATTAAGCCTATCATATGTGGCGTTTCTATTATCTATTAATTTCTTGTTTTTAGCGTAATATACTGACATATATTCAGCTTTTTTTATAGCAATTTTTTCTTTATTTTTTAGGCGATACTCTAGATGCTGTAGGGCAATTTTTTCCTTGTTTTTTAAGCGATATTCTGCCCTTTGGGAATTTATTCTTTTCTTATTTTCGTGTTGATAAATAGCATTTTTATTTAAGATTCCATCTTTGTTTTTCTTATAATGTATTGATTTATAAATCCTACAACATTCTTTACACCAAGAATTCAATCCATCTTTCGTAGTCTTTAGCTTATCGAATTCCGATAGTGGCTTTACTAAATTACATTTTTTGTTAGAACAAGTCTTTAAATTAGGGTGAGCAATTGACATATATCTAAGATTATATCATATTACAATGACTTACAACAAAAAAGCCCCATATAATTAAATATATGGAGCTTAAATATTAAATATTTTAATATCCGATTAAGGAAGAGAAACTGCGCCTGCTTCAGAATCGTTAGGAGCAGATTCATCAGTAACAGCGATACCTTTATAGGTAAGGTTGATCTTGCTGGTTGCACGAGATTGAAAATTATTCGAATTGGTATCAGGAAGACATCCAATAATTGTAGCCATAGAAGCTCCAGTTGGGTTTTCACGGTCAGCAACGGTAATTGTAACTGGTCCCAAACCAAGTAATTGATTCAAGGTAGGGAATTGTCCAAGAGCTTTCACTCCGTATCCATAAACCCTAAAACCTGTACAAGCAACGTTAACTGCATTGTAGCTTACCAAAGTAATTTCATCTGGTGAATAACGTCCAAGAAGATGGATATCTTCAGAAGAAATACTTTCACTGATTTGACAAGAATCAAAAATACCAATTACGACTGGTCCAGATCCATTGTCAATCGATACAACTGATCGACCACCGGTAATAACTTTTGATGCTGCAGCGGAAATTCCGCCCCGTCCACTGTCATCTATAATTGCCATAAACTATCTCCTTAAAATCTATTATGAAGCAGATTGTGTAACTGCACTAAGAGCAAGATTGATTGCTACGAAGTAAATGCTGGTTGTTAATTTTGCTTCCACATTCACATACATTGAGGGAGCCGTAATTTGGATACTTGCATTCTTGTATCCAAGTGGCGCATCACTTGAAGTGGTAGTCATTTTCAGTTTTTTGTAATAATCAAAACGTTGTTGCAGGAAACTTAAAGCTGAAGCAGCAGAAACGTCCGCTACAGACTTACCAACGATCGCAGTTTGGAAACTTTGTGCCAAGTCAAGAGATAAAATATCAGAAAGATAAACTGATTGAATTGAATTGTATACAAAGTTTTGGTCGAGTCCGTAAGTAGTTTGATCTGATACCCAAAGAATGCCTGAAGTGTTTTGAGCAAGAACTAAAAGTCCTGCAGTCAAAGCATCAGAAACATCATCTGGATCACCAGAGTTATAACCAGCAGGATCTTGGAACGAAATTGCGTTCGTCAAATGATTGCAAATTGATTTGTAGAAACCTGCAGTCTGCATCCCAGCAGCCAAACAAGCAGCATACCAAGGCAAGAACAAGGTACTATTACCCAAAGAGTTAATTTGTGTAACTTGCTGACAAGTCAAATCACAACGATAACTTGCAAGTTCTTGAGCTTGAACTTTGCAATTTGCATAAGTATCGTTGATCGATAAAATTGCAGTACGATTGCGTTTCAAAGTAGGAGTTGAATATTGAATACAATGAGATTTTAGCAATTCATTGATCGCATTAATCGTATAGGTAGAAGATGGAGAAGTATTGCCAGCAGCGATGTCAGCAGTTGCATCTTGAGAAAATAAAGGAACAATAATGTTCACTTGAATTCCAGCAAATTGGGCAATTGCATTCACGATATCAGCAGCGAGAGTCGGTCCGAGCAATCCACCTGAAAGATAAGCAAGAGCAGCAGGATCTGGAAGACCAGCAACTGCCGTTGAAGTAAAGTTAACCGCAGTAGAGGTTGAGAGAGCGGCTTCGAAAGCAGCAACAGAGTTTTTGATACGACCTGGCTGAACATCTGCGGTAGAAGCGATCCCAAGAGCAGTTACTTGATCTAAAGCAGAAGTAGGATTTGAATTTACTGAAGAATTGTAACTAGCCGAATAACCTGGTTGAGAATTAATGTAGGCCGCAAGTTGACCAATAGTGGTGAATTGATTTAATTCTATAGATAAATTTGCTCCAATTCCACCAGTTACAGTAGTAGTTAATGTAGTAGCATTAATGGTAACAGTTGCAGTTGTTCCTTCATAGCCCATAGAAAGAGCGATTACTGGAGAAATATTAAGAGTCTCATTAAGACCAGTGCTAGAATTAACGATTTGAACTTCAACCGCTGGTTCATCCGAAGAAGTATAGAGACCTGAAGAAAATCCTAATGCAGCCAAATCACCTGGAGTCGAATCGATTAACTCAAACGATTTTCCGAATCCTTCGCTATAAGCAGCAGCATCGGCTGGAAGACTGATAGAAACAGTATTTGGAGCAGTTCCAGGAGCAGCAACTAAAGTTGTAGCCATTGCTGTGAAAGTAGCATTTAATGAAGTTACCAATGTCGCAACGTTAGTAATTGTTCCTGTAGGAGTAATTACTATGGAAGGACCACCATTTACCCGAACAGTAAAAGTAGCACCAGAAAGACCACTGTATGAAGTGATAGTATTTCCGGTAATGGTTGGAGCAACTTCAGCTTGAAGTGCGGTAGTGGTGTAACTATATTGATTTCCACCGGATCCATAGTTTGAAGCAACTAATGTCCCATAAGTAGAAGCAGAATGGGTCAACATGAAAGCAGATGCTTCACGACCTCTATTTGTTTTACAGATATAAATTGAAGATGGAGCACCGGTAATATCTGGATCATTGCTTGAAGCACATAAAGCTGCGAAACCATCAACGATTGGACCTGAACCATAAATACTTCTAACGGTATTTAAGGCAGAAGGACCAAAAAAGTTATTGGCTAATGTTGTAACGGTATAATCAGGACCCGCACTAGCTTCGCCCATGATGAGGACGACACCTGAGGTAGCCAAGCCAGATGCATTTGAAATCACCTGAGTGTTGGTATAGGCACCTGGGACATTTGTGTTTAACCACGGAGTAACAATTCTTTGTGACATTTTTAATATCTCCTATTACTTAATCTTTTTAAGCCCGAAGTGAGCTAAGCCATTAGCAAAACTTTCTGGCGTATCCATATTGATTGCTTTTAAATGTAGCCAAAGCGCTTTTTCAATAGATTTGGCTTTTTGATATTTGGATTTATTTGCGGCCCAAAAAATACGAAAAGCTTCTCTCTTTTGATCTTCATTTAAAACTTTTGGAGTTGGCTTATAAAGCGAAGTTCTCCATTGACGGGCTTCTTCTAAGCTCATTTCGTCTGATTTAAATTCTTGTTGTTTCTTTTCCTTAGCCATCTTATTATCCTGGTAACTTTGGTTTTGACATTTGATGAATTTGATTCAAAGTAGCTTCATGAATACTTTTAGCGCCTTGTTTTGCTTCTGCCGCACCTTTAGGAGTAGAAAATTGTGCATTGCGAACCATATTTCCGGCTTCGCTCATTCCGCCACTACGACCGTTATTTCCGGTTTGATTAATACCAGTTTGATTTTGATTGCTTTCAGTTGTTGCGCGAACATTACCGGTTTTTCCACTCATTTTAGAAGCATCTTCACTGAGTACGCCTTTACGAGCTTCTTCACTTTTATCCATCTCTTTAGACTTTTGACCTTTTTTGTGCTCCATGCGTCCCATAAACTTAGCCAGCTTAATGTGACCTCTCATTTGTGGCTCTGCATGTGCTGGATCTGAATTCTTCTCTTCATGTTCCTGAACATCTTGCTCTACTTTTTCACCAAGGTCCGCATCTGCTTTTGCATCAGGATTTTGCCCTTGTTCATCGGATTTATTCATTTTTGCTTTAATAGCGCCATCGATTTTGTCGGCACTCTCTTCAGAATAGCCTTCACGTTTCAATTTGGAATGAATTTTAGCCCAATCCCCTTTAGCTAGGCTAGAGGATTTATAGAGTTCTTCGGCTTTTTTAAGAACTAAAACAGCCGCCTCTTGTGGAGTAAATTTTTTATCTGACATAGTGGGTCTCCATAATCGTTAAGATTGGATTAAATTATTTCTTTCTTTGTTTCTCTAAAAAAATCCTTAAATTCTCAATACTTGGCTTCTTAATGTTTTTAAAATCCTCATTTTTACCAAAAAACACGCTGGGCTTGTCCATTGCTCCACCCAATTTCTTGGGTTTGGCTGTCTTTACAACCGCTTGAGAGCCTACCTTCATAGGACTAGCCGAATTGTTGTTACTCGGACTAATCACCCCAGGAACCGGTGCCACCTGAGTTTGCTTCAAACCGCCTATTGCAGACTTAGCCAGTTCCTCAGCTTTCTCAAGAATTTTTATGGCTACCTCTCTAGGAGTGTATTGCTTGGACATATATTCCTAAGATTGTTTTATTCATCGCCTCTACGAGCAATTTCGGCCAAAGTACTCCAATTAACTGTATCTAGATCTTCGAAGGTATCAGTTATATTGCTTATAATCTTGATTCCCCCTGTATAGCCATCTCCTTGACCCATCTCAATATTTTCAACGATGCGGTGAGGCTGCATATACCATCTATTCTCAACTTGGCCGGTAATCTCGATATCCCTGGACCAAATTACCTGTCCAGCATCTGAATAGTCTGGATTTGGGTACATAGGACTACTAGAAATTAAACTTTCTGCATATCCGTCTTTCTCAAGAAGTGCCTGTCTGTATCTAAGAAGTGAGTACGAAGTGATCGCATGAAGCCAAAGAAGGGTCTGTTGGTCTAAGGCGTTGCAAGTAATTTTATAGGGCTCTTGCATGAACGTATGTCCGATTCGTGTCTCATAAAACTGGTATTCTGGAATGACGCCGTATTTTGCTGCCGATAAAGTTAATTTAGGAAGAAGATTTACGGCATTCACTTGAGTAACACTTTGAATCTGATATCCATTACCGGTTGCAGGATCTACAAGAATCATACCAGCATTTACGTGTGCAATTTCTACATCTGACGAAAAAGTGAATGCGCCAGTATTTGGATCATAACTACCAGAAAGTGGTTTGATTACGTATGGGATTGGTTTATTAATATTGTTTGGCATCAAGCGTACTTTTTCAACGCTTAAATCACCCATGTGTTTCATGTCCGCTTTTTCGTTGCTGGTACCAAGCTGAATGACTACGCAAGGGAATTCCATTTTATCATCACGATTAGATAGAAAGATATTGATTCTATTGTTGGCAATCCATTGCTTACACGAATCTATTTGAGATCCGTACCGCTCACGAAGATACGGATTGGCCAAGGTATCGCCTAGGATATCGTTAATAATCCAAGCATTCTTTTGGATATCTTCGAGACCAAGTTCGATTGCAGTCTTAATTCTGATGTCGCCTAAAAATAAAGACATAATTATCTACTTTCGTATTTAGAAATCAATGACGGTAAAATATCTTTTTCCCATCTATCTTCAGCCCATTTCTTTGCTTCATCAAAGAATTTCTTACCTTCTAGACCTGGATGAATCCATTTACCGTCTTGACCTTCTTTAACGGTTCTAAAGGTGGTTATGCTTCTCTTTACTTTTCCAGTAGTCTCGTCTTTCGTTTGATACACTGAGAGTCCATGTAAAACAGGCGTATTGCCTTTCCCTGGAATCCCACTCTCTATATCAAACGAATGTAACTTACCTACTCTTGGACTCCCTGTCTTTGGATCCAACTCTAATTTTTTGTAAGGGATTTCTCTTTTCCTTAATTCTGACTTAACTTTTTTAACAAGCTCTTGTTGGTATTTGAGTTTGTCTTCATTGCTACTCATCTCAGATGGCATTGTAGCCTGATCAAAAGCTACGACTCTGTATTTCTTTCCATCTTTACCGGTCTTGATCTGTCCCTTAGCTCCAGGTCTTACCGTATTAAGCAGACCTTTTTTCATATCAAAATTGTTTGGTAATCCCTGTTCGATCCATTGTGCATCTGCTTTTAAGGTGATCTCCCATAAATAGTCATCAATCTTTTCAGCTTGGGATAAATTCTCCAAATAATCCTTGCGACTAGATTTTAATTTATTATTCGCTTCCTCGACAATGTGAGTCTGGGTATCTACAGCAAGTCCCTTTATTGATTTCTTCATATCAGCAATCACTTCTTTCTTGAAATTCTCAAGAAATTGAGTGAGTCCAGATACATCTAAAGTGACTTTAAAAATAGACATATTAGCCTTTTACAGGTACTCCATTTGGACCTAATACGCGTCCCTCTTTCATGTCAATAAAACGAACTTTACCGTTCTCGTCCGTTATTTTCTTTTGGCCTTTACCATTTACGCCGCCTTCAGGAATCGGATCCTTGGCAATATGCGGAGTACTGTGTTTTGCAGAAAGTTTGCTAGATGAGATCGCTCCACCTAGCCCTGGGGTTTTGGGTCTGGAGCGGCACCCTCCGCAGGAGCCGCTTTTTGTTGCATTGGATTTACTGCTGGTGGCGCTGATTGTTGTTGAGGATCTGCACCTTGTTGCTGAGTAGGTGGCACTGATGGCTCAAGACCTAAAAGCTTGCAAAGTTCAATCATAGATTTAAGCATCTGAATACAAGAGGTATACAAACCTTGATTCTGATCTTTTGTCGCTTCTAATGATTGCTTGTTAGCTTTAAATTGCTGAAGGGTTTGAGACACCATATTAACAACTTTATCACGTTGAATCTGATCTTGATTATCTTGTAATCCACCTTGAAGAACGCCCATCATGTCTGGCTGATCTTCATTTGATTGTTGATCAGTTTGCTGTTGGAAATCCTTATCGGCATCTGAAACATTTTGCGCCTGTGCAGGTCCAAAATTGGACTTAACAGAAACATTATTTTTCATTGCATCGCCTTGAGGCATTTCAGTATTATCAATTTGACGAGCTTGTGCCGTAGGATCTTCCGTTCCAGAACCCGGCTCTTGATCAAGTAGATTAAGAACTTCTTCCGCAGTCTCATGACCTTGTAAATTAGGATCTTGTTGACCAGTTTGTGCTGGATTACTTTCTATAGCGTCACCGTAGAGTTCTTGGCATTGAGGACAGTTATCTGGATGAGATGGATCACCGTTTTGTTCAACAATGCCTTCTTGATCTTGATCATATTGAGCGCACCAAGGGCAGTCGCACATGTCATCATGTTGCTGAGATGATTGCATTTCATTACAGTAAGGGCAGTCGTCATGACCTTCATTGGCATTAGCACTTGCAGTTGTTTGGTCCAATTCTTGACAAGCAGGACAGTCGTCATGCATACCAGCAGTTCCATCGGCATTTTCTTGAGCATCTAAGTCTTGGCAAAACTGACAGTCATCTGTACGAGCATCTTCATTGTCATTATGTTCAGGACACTTCTTTTTTGGGGCAGGAGCACCATCTTCATTTTTGTGAAGGGCACAAAGTTTGCTTTTATGTAAATTGCACACCATAAGTTCACTCTTTTCCAAATAAGCTTCAGCAAGTTTATACTCTTCTTGTGTCGCTCTTTTTTCTTTTACTCGTCTTTTGGCTTTTTTAATATCATCATTAATATGTTTATTAAAATAAACGATTCTATTTTTGCCACGAAGTTTTGCAACCAATAGTGCAGTTCCAGCCTCTGAAAGGTTTTTGCCTACACCGGCAGAAATTGTATAACCAAAGGATTTTTCGATCTGACTTCTTAATTCTTTAATTTTTTCTCTGGCTTCAGCAGGAATAGCCATGGTAGCTTCATCGCCACCACCTGAGATTTTAACGCCATCGTTTTGCTTGCACCAGTTATCGATATGAGCCTGAGCAGCATCAATGCGACTAGATACCTTATGTAGTTCTTCAACATCATTAGCAATAACAGCACGACCGACCATCTTGCCGATACCGTCACCGTCTACTGCAATAAAGATCATTCCTGGCTTAATCTTTTCCATTTTCTTTTCTCAATGTTTCTAAAAGCATTTGAATATTCTCTTGATCCCAGTCACGAGAAAATCTGATTTGAATGCTTTCTTCTGATTTTTTAATCCAAATTTTCTTATGTTGATCTTGGCCGTAACAAAGGCAGCAAGAGAACGATCCTTTGCCAAAAATAGTTTGATTGCAATCTGGGCAGTTAACAGTTTCGGATTTAGCAATCTCAACGCGATACTCTTTAGCTTTTTTCTTTTTTCTATCAATGAAGCTTTTTAATGGAGAGCCTTTTTCTGGAGAAGCTTCTTTTTTAGCCATATCTTCTGGTTTAAAATCCAATTTTTTTTTAGGTGCTTCCACAAATTTAGGCTCTTTCTCATTTGCAATCGAATTCGCAACTTCTATGCCATTTGTCATACCTTGAAAATATGGATTGGATTGAGGAGTTGATTGCTCGTGAATCTTTCTGATTTCCTCAATCTTAGCATTTTTTACATGCTCTTTTTTCAGCTCTTCATTAAGCTTGTTGATCATAAGACTGTTAAGAGCTTCTCTTTCAGAAATCTTGTTTTCAACTACTCGACTGACTAAGGAATGAAGCTCCATTCTTTCATCGATGAGCTTTTGGATTTTTGCATCAGCATCCTCAGAAGGCTTAATTTGATCTTTTAGTTCTTCGAGTTGATAAAGCTCAAATGTAGATAAAAGAATTATTCCAAGTCCAGGAATAGATCTATTTTTGAAATCGTAAACTAATTTATTATTGTCGTAAACAGAACCAGTGTAGTCGTCAGCCGCATTCTTATTTGCATTCATGCGAGCATTTTTGCCGAATGGTAGTTGCAACTCAATACTTGAATTTAATGGCATAGGAGTCAAAGCATTGATAAGCAATGACATAACCGCTCTAGGAACAACTTTTAAACCAATGCGGATCTCTTCAGGGTCCAACACAGAGTTAGATCCGATTTTATAGAGGTCTGCAGATTTAGCCAAAGACTGTAGGAAATCTTCGTCCAAAATCTTACTAAGATATTGGTTGCGTATTTTGTGCATTTTGTTGTGCGTATGGTCCAGTTTCTTGAGCGATTCTAGTAGGATCTTCAATAATGTAAACAAAAAGAGTAGAAGCAGTAGAAATGATAAATTGATTGTTTCCGGCAGAGAGGTAAGACCATGCATTCGGAGGACAAGCTGCACCAACGTTTCCGTTTGCATCTACGGCTCCTGGGGCCAATGCCGTAATGGTAGTGTCACCAATTGTAACTGAACCAACTGCACCTGCGTTATTATAAATTGCAAGATTCGCACCAAGATATGGGAGCGCTGTCTTCGTAGAGACATTGGTGGTATACCCACCTGCAATTTGGATTGGAATGAGTCTTGGTCCAACTGTAAGGGACTTTTGGCCACCAGACGCAGGATTATACTCGACCGACTTAATTTGGTCTGGGTCTTGTAAAAACTTGTTGTCTATCACACGGTTATTTTTTGCCATAAAAGTCCTCTATTAGGTTATATCACTTAAGATTGCTAAGTTTGGTCTGTTCCAAGGTCGTCTTCTGTAATGCTGATCATATCGACGTTAATAGAGCCAGGACCGGGTTTAATTGAATCCAGGGGCTCCTGGACTGCTCTCTGGGGAGTAGTTGACTGAGACTGATTCTTAGGATCGGGTCTGTTTTGGGAATGGTAAATGTATTCTCTTTGAATAATAGCGTAATAAGCCATTCTTTCAGGAACCCGAGCACCACCTTCAGTTACGTTAGACATCCTAACTTCTTTAGGGATTTCAACTACATAGTGAAATGCCTTATATAAGTATCGGACAGAATAGACGTTCCCCTTACCAGTGGCAGGATCAAATCCGGGATTCTTTCCGCCATCCATCCAATTAATGTTTCCATCACCACTCAGACAGTAGTCAACACCTTGAATGTATTGGTTATTCTTACTATCGATAATTGGTACTTCCAATTGAATAATAGGGAACATAGGAACATTTGGCCCGACTTCATAAGTCATTTTTTGATAATTAGAAACGCTTACGTTCGCCACCGGATCCGAAACATAGAGGCGGTCTCCTGGAGCTAGATAAATCCTGCTTCCATCATCGACCGGAGCCCCATTTACTTGAGTACCTACAGATTTAGTCTTATTATAAAATCTTGGTAAGATCAGACGACTAACCGATGGATCGACAATTCCACCATCAGTTCTCTTTTTGCTAGTATCGTTTTCGACTTCACAAGCGGTAAATACTCCAGCACAAAAGTACAGCATTCCATTTGATGTCAATACATCAAGACCATCACGTCTATAATCACCACGATCTTTTAATCCGATAGGAGAGGGCAAAGCTTTCCAATGACTATAATCAATGCCTTGTCCTGTAACAAAAGCATCATCGCTGATTAAATTGAATGAGGTTTCAACCAAAGGACACCATGGATTGATGGCCTGAAGCTGTTCCCCTTTTGGAGTTCTATTACTCATTTACTTTCCTTAACAAACAATCGCTCATTTCTTCTAGCTTTTTGTCTGTTTTAGTGTACATATTTACTAAACTTTTAACGATTTCGTTTACTTCAAAATTTTGCTTAATTTTCTCTAGCTGTCTTTCCATACGAAAACCTTCGAGATTATTATTCGCTTTGAATCTAAAAGACAAATTACAACTTATGCCATCATTGCAAAGCTTATCTAATTCCCTTAAGAAACGCGGGATCTTAGAGTCAGTCGGAGTATAGTTTACAAAAACTTCCTTAGCGTCCTTTATCTGAATCTCTAAGGGTTGTGATGGATCGAATTCTTGGATATTTTCTGAGCTAATGATTTTGACGCACATGTTATAGGACCTTTACGCCTTTCAATCCAGCTCCGAGAGCCTTTTCGCTTACAGCACCACTTACACCCGCAACAAACTCTTTTGGCAACTTGTAAGAATCGATTACAAGTTGGTTGTTTTTAATGGAAGAGCTAATTGTGGCAACTTTGATGTTCAATTTAGTAACATAAAAATCTACGCTGCTGCCTTCTTGTACCGAATAGATATCGTGTCCAGATTTACGAAGATCTTCGGTTAAAAAATGAGAGTGACTTTCGGCACTGAATTTTAATCCCTCACTCTTCATAATAGGTGGATGGTAGGTTGGGAATTTTTGTTCAATTGAGTAACAAAGAATGGCCCGGTGAGAAGCTGCTCCTAAGACCGTATCATTACCTTTAGGATCAGTCATAGTGGCTAAATTTAATCCGCCTTTAGTGCAAACCAATTTTACTGGGTTTCCATCG
>Ga0302186_10003050_pt1 | contig 12514 bp, 15 predicted proteins | sample II_Bog_E1_2_FD_198782 | JGI IMG/M metagenome (GOLD analysis project Ga0302186, IMG submission 198782) | Peat permafrost microbial communities from Stordalen Mire near Abisko, Sweden - II_Bog_E1_1 | ecosystem: Environmental > Terrestrial > Soil > Wetlands > Peat | place: Sweden: Abisko... | reverse complement strand
TGATGCTTCGATGGCGAGGAAAAGAATGAAAATTGAAACTCCTAAGACCTGGGAAACTGAGTTGAGTGCCAAAGGAAATAAGCCTGAAGTTTGGGAATCATTAATCAATCACAATCAATTACCTTATATGGCTATGATGAGGAATCTGAAGAATTTACTAATAACACAATTAGATGACAAGGTGCATGCAGAAATAATAAGAAGAATCAGTGATGAGAAAAATGTTTTAAATGCCAAAATCTTCCCTTTCCAATATTTCACAGCTTTACAGGTTATCGATGAAATTAAGGAAATGACCTTAGCAATTGGAAAGAAACAGCCAAAGATTATCCCCACAAAAAAGAAAGAGCTGATTATCCCCACAAAAAAGAAAGAGCTGATTATCCCCACAAAAATGTTCAATTTCGGGTATTTTTCAGCATTAAATGATATTGAGCAGCCTGAGGACCTGGAAGTATTGGACGACATTGGAAAAAGAAAAATACCAGAGCTTAATGAGCAAGTCAAAATGGAAGAAGAAACTGAAAAAAATATTGAGCAGCCTGAGGACCTGGAAGTATTGGAAGACATTGGAAAAAGAAAAATAACAGAGTTTAATGAGCAAGTCAAAATGGAAGAAGAAACTGAAAAAAATATAATCAATAAGAAATTGAATGAAAAAGTAATGGATGCTGAGCAGTTGCCAGTCAAAATGGAGGAAGAAGTTATGAGGGAAAAAAAAATGTGGAAGCCCGATCCGATTTTAATCGAGGAATATAAGGCCGCCATTAATAAAGCAATTCACATTGCCGTGGACAAGAACCTCGAAAAGATTAAAGGCCACACTTTGATTTTTTGTGATGTTTCTGGATCAATGAAGTGTAGCATAAGTGGTAGGAAAAAGTATGGATCCGTGACGGCTTGTAAACAAGTTGCTCTTTTATTGGGTCTTATGATAAATAGAAATTGTGAGAAATCCACCTTCTTCATATTTTCTTCCCCTGGAGAGACACATCATGAATGTTATTTGGAAGTGAAATTGATGGTCAATGATATCTTGAAAAATATGAAGTTTTTGGAATCTGAGGGGGAAAAATTAGGAGGAGGCACTGATTTTCCCTTTCAATGCATTCGTGAACACATTGAAAAGAAAATCCGTGTTGACAACATTGTAATTTTGAGTGATATGATGATTTCTGATGGATATTCTGAAATTGATAATGGAGCCCAGTCGACTTCAGATCTATTGAATGAATATAGAAACAAGGTAAATAGCAACTTGAAGATTTTTTCAGTGGATTTGAGTGGAGATGCGAAGATTTTGAATTTGACGGATGAATTCAATGAACAGAACTATATTCGGATTTTTGGAATGAGTGATAAAGTGCTCAAATTTATTTCAGTCAAAGAAAAAGGAACGCAAATTGATGAAATTAAAAAATTCGCAGCCGAGATAGATGCTTCACAGATCACTCAGAAAAATGTTTAAATTTAAATTAACGTTTACAATAATTTTACCAAAAAAAACTTTTTTATTAAAAAATATATTTTGTTTTCAACATTAAGATAATAATCATTTTTCTTCTTCTGTTTTGGTTGAATGAAAAAAATAAATGTAATTGGCAAAAAAATTAAGAAAAGTAAAATTGCAAATATGGATTCAATAAAAAATATTAAATAATGAGAATTTGTGATATGAATGAATCAAGTCCAAACATTTTATTTTTTAATTTAGAAGGCATTTTTTTAAATTCTTGAACTTATCGGCATGAGCTTTAATTTCTTTTTGCATATAATAATCATACAATTGTTTTTTGACTTTCTCCTTTATTCTCGTGTCCTCTGCACAAACCGTTTCAATTTTCTTATTTATCAACACTAAATCCCATTCAAAATTTATTTTTTTATTATCATTGCTGATTCTAAGATGCAATTCTTCCAAATTTTCTGGCAAAAACCAAATATCCATCAACTCTCTTATTTTTTTGGTCAAATTTTTCTCAGCCTCCGATTTACAATTTTTATCAACCACATCTTCGCTATCATAAACAATAAATCGGTCATAAGATATTTTTCCAATATCAAAATCTTTGCATTTTTTAAGTTCTGTGATTAAATCATTTAGACAATGTTGACTGAAATCCATGTAAAACCCAAAATACAAGATTTTCATAGAACATATCCGACAATCAAAATTGCATTTAACTGAACTAGTGGGTTTTATTAGATTTTCATCGTCTTGGGAGACCCATTTGATATTAGCTTCATAACTCGAAATATTATCACTGAATAATATTTTTATGGTTTCAGCAATTTGAATAGCGCCAATAATTGAATTTGTGCTGGCGATTGAAGGAACTATTTTTCCAACCACATTTTTCACTTGATATTCATGTTGATATTCAAGTTTTGGTTGTGAGTTCTTATATATGTAAATTCTCAAATTCGTACAAGCAGTCAAAAAATCAATAAAATTATCATCTCCACTATATAATGAGAGCTTTTTATAGTCTGTAGCTATAAATTTGAAGTTTCCTGGATTTTCTTGAAATTCGAATAAATATTCAAGGGTTTGAATGAATTTTTGGGCATAATCTGAAAGCGATTGGAGTTTTTCATAAGGGGATAATAATTTGGAATTTTTTTCTTCATTTTCCAAAGGCTCGATTTTTGTAAGAGCCTGTTGAAATGTGAGATTTTCAATTTTTTTATGATCTTTGATTTTGGGGCTTTCTTCATAATGGAAGGTTTCATCGAAAAAGCTTTGCCAATACTCTTCAATATTCTTCTTATTCGTCAAGCCTTTTCTCTGTGCCATAACATATTTTTTCACAAAGAATAAATCTTCCAAAAAATATTTTGCCCAAATAATGCAATCATTGGAAGTGTTTGGAACCCCTTTTAAATTACACACACTAATATTTTCAGGCTCTTCATTTTTGTTTAGGAAATTTTCATCACAAAAAATACATTCATATTTCCCACGGATCACAACTTTGCTTTGGCCATTGAATCCCTCAGCACCAACTATAATCATTGGTAAATTATATTTAATGCACATATAAGACAAATGCTCTTTAGCATCTCTATTGTCCAATGCACAAAGAACTAAAGAAAATTGTCGATAAAAGCTTGAAAGGAAGGTTTTGCTTTGAATATCCAAATATTCTGCTGCCACTTGAATGTGAGGGTACTCTTTATTTAACATATCTCTAATAACGAAGGATTTTGATTTATTGATCATTTGTTTTGTGAAGTAAAATTGCCGATTCAAATTTGAGATGTCAACATAATCATTGTCGATTAAAAAGAGGTCGAGGAATCCCAGCTTTATGATATTTTTGATCAATTCACAACCAATACCTCCACAACCGACCAATAAAATTTTGGAGGTCTTTATTTTGTGAAGTTCTTCTTTGGTGAATAATTGCTTGAGGACACTTTCTTCCATTAGATAATTGTTTTTATTCGTTTTTTATAATTTTTATTTTTGGATTCAGGGGAAAATTTAAAAGGCATTCTGAAAATATTTTTATAGCAATTTTTTTAAAAATTTGTTTTAAAAATAGTAATTTTTTTTTTTTTTTTTTATTAATTGATGAAATTCTGAAATTAAAAATCAAAAAATTCTTTGTTTTGTTTTAGATAAATTTTTTGTTTTTTTTAATTTTTAAAAGGAAAAATTTAAAAGTCAAACATAAACCAAAAGATAAACATTAGATTGAGAAGCGAAATGGAATAGCCTTCAAAAGTGAACAACTTTCTTGTTTGAATGCATAAACTTCTTCTTTTTTTCAACATCTTCGTCATATTTCAAAAGAAAATACTTTAAAAAATGTGTCGAGTTTTTTTCTATTTTTTTCAAATGCTCAATTTTTATCTTTATTGCTTCTTCCCTGATATTTTTCATTGCGTTCTCATTTTGTTTCTCAATGAATTGGGTTCTTTTATCAGTATGAATTGAAAATGGTATGATTCTTTGCGATTTGGTATTTGTGTTATTAATAACAGCCCCTTTCACATAAATATCATCAGACAAATGTGAATCTGTACTTTTTTCTTTGAAAACGTGATGTTTTTTGTGAGAACAAGATGCTTTAGTTTTATTTGAGATATTTGGCGTGAAATATTCTAAATTTTTTTCCATTTTTTGCGTTGGAGATTCGGTTTTTTCCTGTAGTTTTAATTTGAATGGATTGTGAGCCAAAATTCTCAGGATTGGTTTGTGGGTTTTCTCTACTCTAACACCATTTTCTTCTCTCATAGATAAATTTGGATCATTTTCATGGGGTTCATAAAGTCTCATTTTTTTCTGCAATTCTTGAATATGAATGGTTTTATTCTGTTTCCTTCTAGGCAATAGAAAGTTCTTTTTAGTTTTTTCTTTAATTTGAAGGTTTTTTTCATCGAAATCAATTTTCGATTTGTCTTTAGAGGTTGAAAAATGTTTTTTGGCTTGATGATATGAAATTTGAGGTTTTTTTGGAATATTTTTGATTAATGGCAGTTTTTCGAATTTTTGGGGAGCTCTGGGACCAGAATTTATCATTAGTTCGGGGGTATTGCCAGCAGAACTTCTGTCCATGAAAGGGTTTCTGGTTTCGTCTTCCCAAGGACCAACTTTATCGAAAAGCAAATAAGGTGATGACTCCATTAAACTTCAAATTAAACAATGAAAAATATTCAAAATAGTTGAGAGACAAAAAAAAAAAAAATTAATTTTGTTTTACTAAAAAAATGCTGAATAATATATTGTTTTCTTTCAAAATAATAACTTTTTTTCACTCACTCATGTTTAAAAAAGAAGATGGAACCAAAAATTTGAAATTTCGTAAATATTTTACTTTCAAATCAATGAATTTTTTCTTTCAAAAGCCTGACGCTGGAAATTTCTTAATCCCCACAGCTGGGCTTCTTCCCAGTCAATCAAGTGAAAAATTGTTTTTTTATTTTTGATCTTTAAAATGTTTGAAGCTTTTGTTGAGTGTACAGTCGAACAAAATACCAAATGTATTTTTATGGAAAAAATTTAATATTTTCTCAGTAGCAAAGAGCCCCTCTCATACCATAAAATATCTGGCTATAAACATCAAAGAACAACTAAGTAATTTGCAATTGATGAAGGAAAGCATTGAAAGGTAAAGAAAGAAATTGTTAATTTAGTTTGTTTGATTTAAAATTAGAAAAGAAGAGGCTCTTGGAACTGAAAGTTTTTTGAATAAACGAAACACTGCTGTTGAAAAAGAATATAAAAAATTGAAGGAGATATTTGAAACAGAAAAAAAGAAAATTTCTGATTATGTATGTTATTTTGAATCTATTTTTCTTTGTTAACAATATGCAAGATGAATGAAATGAAAACATCATATGAGAAAAAATGCCTGGATTATGAAAGAATCATCGAAGAAAAAGATGTTACAATTGAAACATTGCAATTGGATTTGGTTGTCATTAAAGAGGCTGTAAAATTAATAAACATATGAAACTTTAAAATAATTTTCGATGAAGATAAGCAAGAAAGAGAATGAAATTCAAGAAGAAAAACAAAACAAAATTATTTTGCTCGATCAACTATGTTTTTTTATTTTTATTAATTTCCAATTTTATTCAAAGAAAAATTTGATTACAAAAGCGAAAAAATCCGAAGAACTAAAGAAAGAATTGGTTTTTATTTATAAATATTTTTTGGAATCCATATAATATTTAAGAAAAAGGAGGATCTTTCACTGAATGAAAAAATGAATGAATTAGAAAAACTCAAAGTTTTATAATTTTTTTGTTAAGGTTTTATATATTTTATTAATTTTTAGACAAATTATAGTGAATTGGCCAATGCAGTTTCCAAATTTCAAGGATTGCTAAAAAGCTATCAAGAAAAAACCAGCAACTACAAAGAAGAAATTGGCAAATTAAGGAAAAAATATGAAAACACAAAAATGGAAAATGTTGATTTATTGGTTGAGAAGGAAAAAAAAATGAGCGAGATAGAAACCTTATCAAAAAAAAATGAGTTCGTTCAAGATTATTTCAAGAATCTCCTTTGTACTTCTCAAAATTACCTGGAAAAAATTGAAAACTATAAGTTGAGCATTGACGATTTCTTTAAAAAATTTAACAATTCCATTAGTATCTTTTAATTTTATATTTTAAAACTATAAATTTGTCATTTTTAGATAACCAGAATGTTTACAAAGACATGATTTCCAGAATTTATGAAGAAATCAAAAATGTAAAAAAAAAAATTCCAATAATAAATTAAAATTTGGAAAAAAGTTAAAAGTTGAGAATAATTCCTTGAAAATTGAGATCGAAGACGCGAATTTGCAAATTGAAAAATTACAAAATGAAAGGTTTTTTAATTTTTTAAACTTTCAAACATTTTGTAACAAATAAATTTATTCGTAGGGAAGAACTTCAAAAAAGTCAACAAAAACCTTTGCAAATCATCAACATAAAATTTTACGATGAAGTCAAAGAGAAATTTCAGAAAGTCGATCAATTGATCAAATATTTGGCTCAAGAAAAAATAGATGCTTTGAATGAAAAAAGTTTCCATTTCAGTCCCAGACTAAAATAAAAACATTCTTTTTTTTGTAAGATAACCTGATTGAGGAAATTAACAAGATGAAGAAAATTCATGAGATCAATATGATTCATAAAGAAACAGCCAATTTCTCAAATAACAACAACCCTTCAACAATCATTATGGAACCTGAAAACAAAAATGAGGAAAAACATGAAATACCTCTTGAGAAAAATCAAACTGAGGAAAAAATATGCAAAAAAGGTATCAATTTAATTTTTTTAATTTTATAAATAAATGCAGAAACAAAAAATGCTGATTCTTTTACGGGCCTTAAAATTTGCGGAAATTGCGGTTTTTTAGTTAAAAAAAAAGACCAATTCTTCAATTGCAGAACTTGCAATGGTTTTTTTTTTTATGTTTTTTTGCTTATCTTAAGGAAAAAATTAGTTTTCTTACATGAGGATTGCCCTATTTCAGTCAATAAAGAAGGAGCTAATCCAAATGATAAATCTTTATGTTTTGTTTGCCAAAAAAAATGAATAAAATTTATGACAAAAAAAAAAATAATTTCAGGAAGAAAATTTTTTTATAAAAATAACAAATTTTTTTAACTAAAACCCAACTTTACAAAATCAAATTTTGTCAAAATTTTTAAAAACATGTTTTTTTTTAAATATTTTTAAAAAAACAAATTAAATTTTAATTTTTAAAATGACATTTAATAAAACCACGTCGCCAAATATTTTTCTTATTCGAAATTATAATAAACGACTCTTCATTTAGTTATAAATAAACACCCAATAAAACGATTATAATTTTTGGTCTAGATCATTTTAAAAACAGGATGAAAATCAACAGAAACATGAAAACTGCCCATTATCACTCTGACTCCGAAATAAATAAAAGACAAGCTCCATCCAAACCCAATTTTAATTCCAAGACATGGCCTTTAAGAAAGTCTCGTGCATCACCAACACCTGACGATTGGGATATAAGTCAATTGCCAAAAGAAGAAAAGAAACCATTATTTGCAGCCAATGTTTCATTGAAAGCAATTTTCAATCAATTATTGTCTGAAGAAGTTTATGATGATTTGATCTCTTTCTTGATCATTGTGATGTCCCTTCCTCTACTATTGGTTAAACGGTTGTTTTCAGTTTTGCAGTGGATTTATCAAAAATTTGATGAGGTGTTCTGCAATTCATTGAAAAAAGTCAACAAGTGTCTTGAGGAGAAAAAAAAGAACAGGTTCGAACAAAGGAGGTTCTCCAAAAACACCAAGTTGGAGCTCTATTTCAAGAAAAAACAATTGGAAGAGAAATCCAGAATGTGCAAAGACAACAAATTGGATTTGGTGTTGGATCTTGATGAGACCTTGATCCATTGCTCTAATCAGAAACCGAATTACAAAGCTTATGAGTTTGAAGTAAATTGTTGTTTGATGGAGTTTTAAGATTTTTATGTAAATTTTAGATTGTGAAAGCTGAATGTCAAGGGAAACAAGAAAAAAAAGAAAAGTTCTATTTTTCAAAGAGACCATTTTTAGAAGACTTTTTGGAGGAAGTTTCTTTATTCTTCAATGTTCATGTTTACACTGCGGGCGACAAAAACTATGCTGATATGATCCTGAATATCATTGACCCAAAAAAAAAGATTCAAAAGAAACTTTATCGAAATGTAAATCTAACTAATTTATAATAAATTTATTTTTCTTTATAAGGATTGTAGTAAAGATAGCGAAAATTATGTCAAGGATCTCACCAAAATAAATCCTGATCTATCCAAAATTATTATGATTGATAATTCAGAAGAAGCTGTTAAGAACTATCTTGGTATTGATTGCATTATTGTTATATTAAAAATATATTTTTGCCTCTTATTAGAAAATTCATTCATCATCAAAAGTTGGTATGGACATGATAAATGTGATGCTGAATTAGAATATTTCACGAAAATTTTAATTGAATTAGCTTATACCCAGGAAGATGTCAGAAACAAAGTCAGGAAAATCAAAAGAGAATTAAAATTAAAATATCTCACTTGAAGAGTTGAGTTTATTAATTAACCCGAAAAATTTTGCAAAATAAACGATGAATTTTATAAAACTCATTTTATTTCATCTCAAAACAATATTTTTGTTAAATTTTATGAATAAATCACCATTTTTCAAAAAGTACTCACCTAAAATATTCGAAAATGTAAATTTTTTCTTAAAACAAAACAATATTTTCAAAAATTTCTATAATTAAAAAAAATTTGCTTGAAAAATTTTTGATGAAGCTCACAAAATTTATTATATAGCAAAATGTAAATTTTCAAGTTTTCTTTCCATGAAATATAGTAAAAATTAAAAATTTTCCTCATCCAAATTAATATCATTATGTCCATCTTCATTCCATCCTTGTAAATTAGCTGAAATCGGTTTCAATTCCGTTTGATTTTGAATCAATATTTTCGCATTTCTCACATTATTTGGATTAAGCAAAGGTTTCAATTTCTTTCTTTTGAAATCCTCGTTAGATTTGAAAATTTGATGAACATCATTCGCCTTGGAAAAATTGAATTTTTTCTTTTTTGTCATTAAAACTTCCAACATTATTTTGGGCTCTTTCCTAAGAGGAGGTCCATTTTCTGATCTTTCGTGATAACTTTGTTTGATTTCTTTGAGATGATTTTGAAAATAATTGGTTTTTCCATCTCTCTGATCATTGAAATGAAGGCTTCCTTCATTAAATTTATTAATATCAAAAGTTTTCAAATTTTTATCGATTTTATCCATTTTTTTATCTTTATTTGTAAAACTATGAATTTTGTCCTTTTCTGTAAGAGCGAAAATTCTGTTAAAGTTGTTTTTATCCATTTTGTTTTCCTTTTGAAGTAACAAATCGATTAGTTCCCTTTCACTTTTATCAGATTTTTCACTAATTTTTTCCTTCTCTATTGGTTTTTTCACTTTTTTCTCTTTGATTTTCAAATTGCTAGCTAATTTTGGTTTCATCTTTTCGTTTTTTGTTTTCTCTGCTAAGCTCAATTGACCGTCTCTGTTTTCTTTTGGTAGTGAATAATTTTTTTTCGGTAAAGTCTTCGTTTTTCTATTCAAACAAATAAATTTTTTGCCAATGTCATACTTTATTGAAGTTATAGTATAAAATGGTAAAAATTCCTCATTTTTATCATTGTTAATAGTATCGTACAAGTTGGCAATGTCATCGATATATTGAACAAAGGATTGGTTTTTGGCTTCTATTTCAGGTAAAATGAAAGTTTTGTTAAATTTGTTTTTCTGACGTTGCAAATGCTCCAAAGATAGATATCTTTTGTGATTCTTAAGGATGCTTTTGTTTTGATCACCTCCAATGTCATTGCTTAAAAATTTCAAGCTTAAAAGAGCACTGATAGGACGAGATTTGTATTCTGGATCTGCTATTTTTTTGGTTTGAGAATGAAAAAGAGAAGGAGATTTCGAATGGTTGTTATTTTTATTCATTGGTTTTTTCTTTAGCTCTAAAAAAAAAATTATTTGCGAAATTTCTTGAAATATATTTTTAAATGTAGATGCTCGCGCAGGTGGGCTTTTTGGTTTTTTTAATTAAATCTCCTACTGCTTTTTCATCCACCAAAATTTGCAAACTTTTGTAATTTGGCAAAATGTTTCCAAATTTCTTCACATCATCGACATTGATCTCAAATTCTTCATTTATTCCAAGAAAGAAATTAGCTTTCAATTTGTTTATTTCACAAAACACTACTATCTCAGCTCCAATGCCTTCCATATGGTTTCCTTCTTCCAAAGGCACTCCCAGCTTTTTCATGGCTTCAAAGCTCTCTTTGGAGTGATGATTAGTGGAGATTATTCTGAGGGTTTGTAAGTTATGGATTAGTTCGGCCTTTTTCAGAAGCTTACATGAAATGTTGTCCAAGATCACAAATTCGAAAATTTGAGGGTCGAAACTGAAAGTTTTGGGTAAGAATTCTGGAAAGTTGTATTCAGTGTAATCGTTGATTGCTTCATTGAAAATTATTACAAATGATGATGAATCTATGAGTGAGTAGACATTGGCCAAAGCTTTTTGTTTAGCCTTGTTGAAATTTAAATACCCAACTAGAATGCCTTTCTTTTCAAATATCAATTGGTTGATGATTGATTGGAGAAATATTGATGAGTTCCCCCAAAGTGACAAAAATATTCTGTCTGCAACCAATAAATTCTCGTTTTTTTTAAGATGTCCACTATTGGCTGCGATCAGATCAAGCTTGAGGTCAACTTTTTGAGTGACTGTTCCGACTTCGTTGTCTTCTTCTGATGATTCTTCATCGTCTGAATGTTTTTTCTCAACCGGTGGCTCTATATCCATTTTGAATAAAAAAGGTTTTTTTTTTGAATATTTTTAGTGAATATAGAACATATAAAAAACAAATATTTTTCTTATCATAAACTAATCGGAATTTAAATAAAAATTACTAAAAAAATATTAAAAAAAGTTAGAATGGGGAATTGTTGTGAATATCTCTTAAGGAAAAACACTTCCATGGATACTTCTTCTTTCTTGGAAGATTATGATTTTGAAGTAACACAAGGGTTCAAATATGATCAACCGACAACGACAGGAGCGACAACAAGGAGACCCACACTTAAATTGACAAGGAAAAATACATCAACAATATATGTTGAAGAAAACCAGAATAAAAAACACAGCATTGATGATTTTGAACCTTTTAAATTGTTGGGGAAAGGGTCTTTCGGAAAAGTAATGCTTGTTGAACAAAAAACGACAGGCATACTAATTTTTATTTTCTTTTTTTTTTCAAAATTTGGACTCTCCTCTTGTGATTTTTTTAAAAAATTTTTTAGTCTTTTGGTTTTTTATTAGACATTTTTGGAAATTCTTCTATTTATTTAGGACATTTATACGCTATGAAAATTTTAAAAAAGGATGCTATTGCCAAAAGAAATCAAAGACTTCATACACAAGCAGAAAGGGCCATATTATCTGATATGCAATGCCCTTTTATAGTCAGACTGCATTATGCATTTCAAAGCTCAACGAAATTATTTTTGGCGATGGATTTTATGCAAGGAGGTGTATTTAAAGTATTCTTTTTCCCATATGGAATTTATATTTAATTTTGAAATCCAGGCGAATTATTTTTCCATTTAAGAAAATCTTTCAAATTTCCTGAGCTCAAAGCCAAATTTTATGCAGCTGAAATTGTCCTGGCTTTGGAGGCTTTGCATTCTAAAAAGATAATCTACAGAGACTTGAAACCAGAAAACATTTTATTGGGAGCAGATGGCCACATAAAAATTGTAGATTTTGGGTTATCTAAGCAAGGAGTGGAAAGTAAAATTTCAGTTTCTAACGAAGGAAATAAAAAGTTTTGTTAGACTCTCGAAAAACTTATAGTTTTTGTGGCACCCCAGAATACCTCTCTCCAGAAATTTTATTAGGGAAAGGACATGACCAGGCTGTAGATTGGTGGAGTCTTGGAGTTCTCTTATATGAGATGATGACAGGATTTCCACCATTTTTCAGCACTGATAAAAATAAATTATTTGCTATGATTTTCGAAGTTTTCAATCATTTTTTTTAGCAACTTTAAAATATTTTTAGAAAAACATTGATTTAAAAGGGTATTTTTCTCCGGAGGTGAGTTCACTTTTGACAGGACTGATGACCAAACAAGCAATCTAAAAATCTTAAATAATTAATTTACAAATAATATAAAAAGCCAAAAAAAAGATTGGGATCAATAAAAGATGCTGAAGAAGTGAAAAGTCATCCTTTTTTCGCTGAAGTTGATTGGAAACTTTTGCATGAAAAAAAAATTGACCCCCCTTTCAAGCCGAAATTAAATGGGCCAAAAGATTTGAGATTTTTTGATAAAGTAGGTGTTTTTTAAAAATTTTGTTTATTATTTATTTGAAAAAAGATGTTCACGGAGGAAATTGTAAAAGATTCTCCAAATCCTAGCAAGATTTTGATCGATGAATATCCAGATTTCACATAT
>Ga0302186_10003048_pt1 | contig 12518 bp, 9 predicted proteins | sample II_Bog_E1_2_FD_198782 | JGI IMG/M metagenome (GOLD analysis project Ga0302186, IMG submission 198782) | Peat permafrost microbial communities from Stordalen Mire near Abisko, Sweden - II_Bog_E1_1 | ecosystem: Environmental > Terrestrial > Soil > Wetlands > Peat | place: Sweden: Abisko, Stordalen... | reverse complement strand
GAAAGGTTTTTGCTGTAGGTGTTACGATCAGATCGAACGGATTCATAGAGCTGTTGCTGCTCCTTAAGTCTGTTTTAAGTTTAGATGTTTTTCTTTTGGTATTCAGAGATCAAGTTGCCTTTCAACTTAATTTCTTAAAGTGACTGCTGATATTTAGAGTTGGCCAAGGCTGCTTTCTTGCCGAATGTCTCTTTATCTTTCTGTATTTCAACTTGTGTCTTTTATAAGCCAGCTATTGTGTCTTAACCTTACTTAATCTTCTCCTCATAACCTTCAATTTCCTTTTCCTTCTTGACTAATTTTTCGTTGTAAGATTTAAATTAATGCTCCAAAGCAGCTAATTCTCGTAAAATAATTCCTCTTTCCCTCTACAGCTCTTCCACTTCATCCCTTTCCTCAAAATTCATTTTTTTTCTATCTAATATTTCTCTTTGTAGTTGAGGTACGCTGTTCATGAGAACCTCGTTGTCCTTTTTTGTGTTAGTGAGTTGATCCTTTGCAGTGACAAGCTAATTTCTAAACTTGTCAATTTGTTTTTAGAAAGCAGAAGTGTAAGAAATTGCTGAGTTCTACTATTTCTTCAGACTTTATATCTCATTTTAGGTTTTAACATTTTATCGGTTGAGTTCTCCTTTAATAGTTGTCTCGTGAATATAATCCTCTTTTAGTTTCCGAATTTACTGTTGCTTTAAACCTGTCTGGTTCTTCAATTATTGGAGTTCACCCGATGATGCTTCAAGTTAGAGTTCTTTCTCTTTAATAGCAGCGATAAGCTTAACTTGCTCATCTTGAAATTTGGTCACCTCACTAACAGCACTCTCTTTTTGTCTCACTAAATTATCCAACTCCTCTTGAATTTTAGCTTTTCTCCCTTCATCTTTTTTTAACTTTTATTCGATCTCGGAAATATCCTTTTATAGACTTTTCAGTGTTGTTTGAGTAACAGCCTTCTCATTTTATACTACTCTCAGTTTTTCATAGTTTTAGGATAGTTAGGATTTTACTTTACTGAGAGAGTCATTTAGTTAGTCCTTTTCTGAATAGAAGAAGAATTACCCTTGGTAAGCAGGTCTTTCTTTTCTTTCAAGTCATTAATGGCATTCGATTGGCCTGCTGACTTGGCCTGAAACTGCTGCAAATTGCTTTAAAGCACCTTAATTTTAGAGTTCATCCCCTCTATCTTTTGCTTAGCTCTCTATTATCTTTCCTTGGATAGTTACAACACTTTAAAAGTTTTTTCTAATTATTGTTTAAGATATGAGATGGCCTGTGCGTCTTCCTGTGACATTTTTAAAGCTAGTCGAAGCTTGGCTGTTTGATTGGCCATGTCTCTCGACAGCTCTGTAATTTTATTGTAGAGAATGCGTTCATTATCGTGACTACGTCTCAAGGCTCGATAGAGTCGATCATATTCGTGCTTAAATCTAACCAGAGACTGATCACCAGCAAGTTCGACCAATATCTATATTTAATGAGGAATACTTGTTGAAACTAACGTTCGAGGGAGTCAATTTCTTTGTAATTAAGTTATATATGCTGGCCCTCTTCCATAAGTTACAAAATATTATTGAGTTATAAATTCAGTTAACGCTTGCTAATAAGATAAGAGTGAATCAAAAGTATTCAAAATATATTGAATTAATGAATTTAAACATAAACTTATGGCAGTAATAAAGAAATGGAATTCAAATTATAATACAGTAATATGATATAGGCAAATTAGAATGTATATTTGAGAGCTTGTCAACTTGACCCATTTGAAAGATTTTCTTGTTTCAAGTCGAATATAACTCGATTAAATATCTTAAAGTGAACATAAACGGCTGATAAGATTTTGCAATTATCTTAAGAGCATTTTAATAATTGCAAAAAGGAAAATGTCAAAATTACTTCTATTTTATTAATAATCTACTATTGATACTAGTTATCATAATTAAAGAAATGTGTCATTGTTTTTCCAAAATATTTGGAAGAGGGTTATTCCAACGCCTAAATTATTTGACCATATACTGCAAAAATCCTTCAAAAGTTTAATCAGGCTTAAGAATAAATATTTAGCTTGTTGGAGACGCCATTAAAATTAATTCTCAGTTCAATGAATACTCCAATGAAGAATCAATAATATCATACGCATAGAATCGCATCAGATTGCTAAAGGATAACGAAGGAATCGTTACTAGAAATGACAAAATTGTAACTGTTCTCGAATAAATATTGGAATAAGCCAACACTGCCAAGATTCGCAACTTAATATTTAATGTTCCCAATGCTAATATTAGCAATCAGGGTGACATTTTCGGCAACATTATCTAAGCATTAATCATGAGGGATGATAGACTCAGAGCAACAGATAAATAGTTTAATTACTTGAAGAATATTTATCTGGATTGGCCTGACATAAAACCACAAATGAGGACGATTTACAACAACAAATATAGGAGTATGACAGTTCTACTCGATAATGCTTGATTCTTTTACAGTATATTTAAATTATAAACAAGAGGGATTAAATATTTAAACACTCAATAACGAAAATATCAACGAAATGTTTTATTTATCTAGCTATTTCTCCCATCTGTTTAGCCGTCCTGTTGTTGACTGTTTTATATCTTCTTGTGAATTAGTTTGTGGCTGCTGGTCAAGTAGTTCCACTTCTTGCTGAAGGTATTGTCATTTTGGATATTAGCTGTTTTTTTAGATAAGATTTCAATTATGTTATTTCTCAAGTGATATTGTAAGTACTTTTTATATCTTTAGCCTTCCTGCGATTGCATTGGAACATAGTGATGCTCTTTGTAGTCATTTACAAATTATTTCAGCAATTTATCTGTTGTTTTCGCTCTCTTTAACGACTATTTCTTTTTTTTATTCATATCATTTTTATTTTATTTAAGAGAATCATTGGGAGTTATTTGCATTAAACTATTTTTCATTTGACTCGGAGAAGTAGATTTTTTTTTTAGCATTTACTTGGCAGCAACAGAATTCGGCCATTTCTATTTATTTTCCTTTTGCAAATATTGTTTTTAAATGGTTAATTTGTCGCTTAAAATTTTATTAAACTACTACGATTCAATATAGGATAGCATGGTAGCTTTATTCTCACCCAATGAAGAGTATTTCAGAGCTTGCGATTTAGAATTATTCATGTTTTTTAGATCTGAACCTTATGATAGCAAAATTACATCGCCTTCAGATGATTTTTCAGTCCGTTCATTGCCCATTTTCAATAATTTACTCTTTTCCTTCGATTTTGAACCATTTTTTGATTGAAGGTTTGCTTTTTTGTTTTGACTTTTCCCTATTGCGTTCTTTTCATTGCTGATGTTGTTGCTCTAGCTGTTAAACTGACTGACTATGATCTCATTGGACTCATTAGAATTGGCCTGGTTATGAATAAAATCTCCTTCAGTTATTAAATCTTCTTAATTTGTATAAGTAAGAGGATCATCTGTTTTATTGACTGTTGTAATGATATTTTTATTTTTGAAATAGGATGATCCTCGAGTATTATTGCTATTTTCCTTTACAGGCACCTACTTCCCATCATTAATCGTAAACTCGCTGATAATATTTGCTTAGATACTTCCCGTTTTAGTATTTTTATTCGAACTCAAGCGAGTATTAATTCCATCTTTTCCTACTGAGGACTGTTTTACTGTCATTTTATCGGTGGACACAATTTTGTCGTTTGTTTAAGAAATACACGCATTTTCTAAACCTAGTTGGTGAAATTGTCCCCTATATTCCGAATTGATCATGAATTAAATGGCTTTTGCTTGTTCTAAAAGAATATTTTGATAGGTTGATGGAGTTAAATTGTCTAGTTCTTCTATGATCAGCTCTTGCTTGCATTCAATGCCTAAATATTTTTATTTAAATTTTAGCAGATCTTCAATTTGACTTAAGTGTTCGTTTCGTTATTTTAACAATTGTTCAATCTTTTATGTAAGTTCTTTCATTTCTTTCTTGGTCTTTGAATGTTGCCATCGTGACAATAAGCATTATTCGCACTCTTCCCCTTCCCTCAATTTTTTGGTCTGTTATTGTTTTTTCTTTTCTGAAGTTGAGAGACTTCTTGTGCCTGATAGAAGTAAGAAATCATCTTTGCTTTTGGAAAAAAGTAGATCGCTAAGTTTGTTTTTATCGTCCGTATTGTGAACTTCTTAATTGTTAGATTTTTGTTGAGATTATAGTTATTGAATAGGCGGCGTTAACTTGATAATTTTATCTGGAGAGATGTTGATCAATTAATTAATTTGTTGTTCCCTCACAAAATTAAGTTGCTGATTCACAACTTTCTGCGGAATCTGATTCACTATTTGTTTAAGCCTTCTGAATTGAGAAACCCATGGCTTGTATAATTTAATGGGAAGATTTTATTTTTAACTAAATAACTTAAGGATTTCATGGTGGTGATTTTTAATTTTGACATTAATAATTTCCATTTTAATTAGATAATCATTTTACATGTCTTTGGAAAGTGAATGGTCGCGACTGAGATTTATTGTTTCTTAACTTATTGCAATTAACTCTCGAGCATAAAGACTTTCTTAGATTATCTTTTATTTAAGCAGTGGATCAAGGTTTTTGATATCTTAATTTGTGATGATAAGACTAAAATTATTATTTAACTCTTTAAGATTGCCTAAGCAAAGACTAAACCATTCACCCAACTGGCTGTTCTCCCCCATTTACCTTGATAGTTACACTTTTGGCAATTCTCTACTATTTTGACTGCAGTTAATCATTTAACTTTTAACAGAAATAATGTTATTTTCAATGCTATCTGTAAATTAATCGCTTTTTATCAAATTAGCATTAGCAAAATTGGGAGAAAGACAACTATTTTAGTTATTTCCCTTCGCATAGTCTTCCTATACATATTTTTCTTCTTTATTGAGCTGCACCATCTTCATTTATTCCTTCTGATGAAAGTAGTCGATTATCCTTTTGGTTTGCAGACCAGAAATGTCTGTATGCTTTAATTATAAACTTTTAGAGTTTCTCTTGTTAGTCATACTGATGATATTTTCATATTGCAAACTCTTCTAAATCGGCTGACATTCCTCAAGATATGGCCTCATCCACTTTTGATAAGCATCCCTGCAGCTTTTTTTGTTCATCACCTCATTACCCTCGAGATTAATTTCAATCGAACCTTTCTTTTGGAATACCCGTATTTACACTAAGCTTTTGAGAATTCTGATGTTGCTCAAAATCGAAATTTTATTATAGCTAACGTCCAAGTTCTATAGTTATGCCATCGACAGTATTTCATTAGGAATTTCAGAGATTAAATTAAAACTCAGATTGACGAATTTAAGAGAGCTGATTAAGTAAATATACTCTATTTTACGTATTTTATTATGAGAAAGATCGAGGATTTGCAAGTTGGTTGCTGTTGCAATGTGAGAACTAATGATGCGAATGTCATTATGACTATAGTTGAGTTGACTGATGCTCAGTGGAGAAGACAAGTGAGGAACCTCCTTGATTTTAAAATTTTATGCTTGATTTTTAGACGAATCCCTTGAAAAATGGCTTGGCATTATTAACTAAATTATTTGAAAATTAACGCTCTTATCGAATGATAAATTTACTAAAATATTTAGAATGTTTTCGATTGCCTGTATTTTATTTTTGTTGACCTTTTCATGTCATCAATAAAAATATTGGAGGTAAGGAAGCAAGGAAGACTTTTTTGATAAAATTATTTGTATAGTTTATCAATCTATCGAATAGATCAATAAATAAATCTATTACTTAAGATATTATTTTTGTTGATGTGGGGAAACAAAGGCAATCAAGGACAAGGATTTTCGCAAGGGCAAGGATGGGGACAGCAAGGCCAACAGGGACAACAAGGTCAAGGAGGTTGGGGACAGCAAGGCCAACAAGGGCAACAAGGTCAAGGAGGTTGGGGGCAGCAAGGCCAGCAAGGCCAGCAAGGTCAGCAAGGCCAAGGAGGTTGGGGGCAACAAGGACAACAAGGTCAGCAAGGCCAAGGAGGTTGGGGACAGCAAGGCCAACAAGGACAACAAGGTCAAGGAGGTTGGGGGCAACAAGGACAACAAGGACAGCAAGGCCAAGGAGGATGGGGGCAACAAGGCCAACAAGGGCAACAAGGACAACAAGGGCAAGGAGGATGGGGGCAACAAGGTCAGCAGGGACAAGGTTTTACCAATGCAAATTAATGGGGCAATAAAGGGCAAGGCCAAGGTCAAGGATGGGGGCAACAAGGGCAACAAGGTCAAGGTGGATGGGGAAATCAAGGTCACGGACAAAACGCTCAATGGCAAACTCATCCATGGTTTAACTCTAATGTAAAGTGGGGAAATCAAGGATTTATGAAACGACCAGATTGGAATAATCCTTATAATGCCTATATTCCCCCAATTATGTTTAATCAGGGTTGTAGACGATGCAACGGCAGCGGTTCTATGGCTGTTAGGGGAGTTAATGTTCCTTGCAGAAATTGTTATCGTAAGAATGGTATCTGTCCCAAGTGTTACGGAAGTGGATTTAACTACTTTAAAAACACTCCTTGCCATAAATGTAGTAAAGGAAAGTGGGCTAGACGTCATGGCCATCGCAGTTCAAGCAGTAGTTCTAGTGATTGATTATGCCAATAATCATATCTCAGATTTGTTCAGAATTTTACAATTATTATAATTTGAACTTTTATTTTCATATTTTTGAGCATTTCTGATGCTACCTTACTTCACAACATTTAAATATTTTCGATATCATAATTTTGGTTTTAAGTCAGTCAATCCTAATTTTCCAAATACTTTTTCTTGAGCCGACAGTAGCATTGTTATTATATTCATATTCACAACTGAATTATCTTCAGATTAGTTAGTTCTACCGAGGATTATTCTTGTGGGATGCATATAATATTCTAACATTTGTTTCCCTATATTAACATTGAGGAAATAATCGTATTTTCCAGGATTCGGATTTCGATACTCAATGAGGTGTCCTTTAATTCCTTTCATTTGTTTCTAGGTGATGAGGTCGCAAGATCCCAATCCAGTGCAATTAAATATAATTTTTTAAGGTAACTTCAGTAACTGGTCATATGTAATCTTTTTCTCAACAAAAATAACTCCTTTTCTTTTTAGTTAGCCAATTAATGCTTGAAGAAATGGCTGCATATCAATTTTGATTGTCTTAAAATATTTACAATCCAATGTTATTTTATTATTGATAGTCAACTTAAACTATTTATAGGATGGCTTTAGATCCGCAGTAAGTTGCTCGTAATAATTTTATGGGTACTCTTCATCAGAAATATCGTAAACCTCAACTTCTTTGATCCACTATTTGTATTATTCAGTCTTTCTGAGATTTTGATAATAATTAAAACTAAAAGTTGATAATTGATTAAGCAAAGCTTAGTTGGTGCTTCCAATCGAATATGGTAGCCAGAACCCTGGTGCCACTTCGCTTGTAATTAGCTGAGAATTATTCTTTTCTCCGAAAACAGGAATTTTTTCAGCATATATTGTGACTTGAGCAGAAGGATATTAATTTAAAACAAACAGAGCATTCGTTAGACCAATAATTCCACTTCCAATTATGGCTATTTTTTTATTTTTATTTTTGGATAAAGTATTAGCTGCGATCTAAAGAGCTTTCATTGCACTTCCTGGGGCCAAAGAAACGCCTGCACCTCCATGCCCATAGTTATGAACAATACACTTGTCCTAGATTTATTCTTTATCTATTCGATTTCCCCCCTCGCGATACGGCCTCCTTTGAGCGTAAAACGCGGTTGCATCTTGGTTTTTCAGCAAAGGGAACTATATTGAAGTTCGTATCATGTGCTGTTATAATAATAGTATTATTTATTTTAATATCAATATTATAAATGTTGGTATGATAATATTTAAGATTGTTCTGCGTTATAAATCCAATGAGAAAGTCTTCAAGGAATAAAGAAACCTTATCACAATAATCAATAAATAATAATATGAATCATTTGAATTATTGAATTTAAAGAGATCAATCTTAAACGATGAGTTTGAAGTATTTATCTTCGATTGATTATACAAAAGCATTCACATCTTCGTCTTAATGTTCTAATTTCAACTATCGCCAATCTATCCTCTTCTTATCACAGATCAACTTTAATACTTTTGCTATTCCTTCCCCTAAGAAAGGAAAGTCAGATTATATTATGAACAAACCCTCAATGTTGACTCTTAAGGATTCAATGGCTGCTTCACTTATTTTATGACAATTCAGCATGAGTTTAAAAGTATCAATATTCTTATTAACTTGCTTCAAATTGCCTTCTGCAAACTGGAAATAAAAGTCTTTCATGAGAAGCAGAACATCACAACGCTCAATCATATCCGGAATCTTTGCTACATTTTGAGGTTGAGTATGATCCATCCCTAGGATATTTTTAACCACGTCTGCTTCGTTATTGAGATCAGAATCATTTTTTTTTATTATCTTTGTACATCTGAAATCCTACAGTAAAAAGGTAATTTTAAATCTTTGGCTAGGTAGTCTGCTGTTTATTTCTTTGAGAATTTACAAATAGTCACAAATATAACTGAACTAATAATCTTCACCCTTACTCAAATCCAATAGAATCTCAACGATTTGAGACAAAGGCTTATTTTCTTTTCTTGTTAAGAGTGAATCATACTTTGCTCCCATCCTCTCCATCATCTTAATAATGCATTCCACATAAATTTAGTAGTAGTAAAACTGCTTATTGTTTTGGTGCTCGTGGTATTGAAAGATATAGCTGTTGATTAGTTCATAGAAGCAATCAGGGAAAACAAATTTGGACATAAATTTACAGTAGATGAGCTCACCAACAAACATGGACATTCCAATTAGCTGTTTTTTATAGAGCTATTATCGATCACACCAATCTCGAAGTCGGATCAATTTATAAAATCTCTATTGTAACCTCACCACGAATATTTTTTTAAAAGCGTCTCCTTCTGTGTGAATATTTTTCAAGCTTTTCACTAATCGTGCATAAAGACTAATAAAATTGTGTTCCTCCATAATTTTTTCAATTATCTTTTAGGCCAATATATAAGAGTAAAGTTCATGCTTGGCAAAGGGCTTGAGATCTTAGATAAACTCCAGGAAATATTCTTCCGTCAGCCGATTGAGTATAAAATTGATTTCAATTTACACTTTTTCCATATCAGTCAGTATGTCTTTATTGTCAAGTAATTTATTATTTTTAGCTCTTTAGATCAAGTAGTTCTTCATAATCTTAGCCTCCAGACTTATATTTTTTCCAAGAGTTATATTGACGCAATCGTTTTTAGCTTGGGGTGGGTTCATCTTTTCTCTGTCAAATTTAAGCTAATATGTCTCATTTTTATTTTTATTTTTAGCGGGTTATCGAGATATTTCGTTGATGGCTAATACTTTCATGTCCCAACAATTGAAACTTTGGCTCTGGATAATGGTTTAAGGGTTGACATGTATTTACATGTCAGGAGTAAAGCTATCAATAAATCGAGATAGTTGAAGATAGTTTATTCTAGACCGTAGAGGTTTTTTTTCAAGAACATCATTAGTTGTTACTATTTCTAAGCTTTCAGCTGATTTGTTTTGTTTGGAATGCTGCTAATTTTCTTGAAGATTTATTGTTGATTCATTGACATCTGTTACTTTCATTTCGAGAAGGAAATTATAGTAGGATTGATTGATTTTATCGTATAGTTCGAGTAAATCCTGAGAATACGTATGGACGGGTATTGAAAATTGTATAAGATTGATTAGCTTTTTTAGCAGAGGGGATGTCAAAATGGCTTTGTCAAGTTCAATTTTGCCAATGCCCGGAAAGGCTTGATCAAGCATCTGGATAGGCCATTCTAATTGTCTTTAAAGAGTGGTTTAATTCATATTCACTTCGTTCATGCAGTCAGTTGTAATAAAAGAATTAAAATAATAAAAGTTAGCTGTCAATTAATTTCAATTTATTCAACATTCACTAAAAAATGGAAATAATGACTCTTTTTGTAATTATATTTTTACAATAAAATACAATGCATGCTTAAAAGCAGTAAATCTAACAAACCCTAATCGTTGACAATTTCATAATTTGAAAATAAGACAATTACCCGTCAATTTAGAATACAAAAATAGAATAGTTTAGTCCACTTACAATATTCAAGAATAAAATGAACTAGCATTCTCTTCTCTTTAAGTCAATTATTATAAGCATTTACGTTTTAAACTAAATATATTCTTTATATTGATATTTAAACATAATCTTTTTAAATTGATAAATTGGTCTTGAACTCTGTCTATACAAACAGTCACCGCCATTGGACATATCTATATAAAAATGCTGACTCATCAGATTAATATCATTTTATCTTCATCCTTTAGACTATAAACTGAATTAATCCCTTATGATTCCTAGAGGAGTTAAAATTAAGCGTGATATCGCAGCAAAACAAAACTATCCTAAAAGGGTCAAATATAGAAAAAAGCCCACTCCATCAACTCCAATGAATGACAGAACTGAGTTAGTGTTCCCCAAATCTCGATAAATCTTTTAATCAGTCAATGACAAATACCAAGTACGTGATTTATTGATTGAATAAAATAAGAAGTATCAGTTAGCAGTGCAAATGCACACCTATTGCTTTGAACGCGGACCGCGTTCCTATATGTATACAAAATGCATCCAGTGCGGACATAAACAAAAGATGAAGTTTATAAAACAAAACGAACCAGGCAACAAATTTAGATTGATTTACTTTGACAATACACACAACCACAATGGAGATGCTCGAAAAAGAGCCCATAACTACAACATAGCTGAAATATTCCAGGATATGCAGCAAACACCTCGTGGAATGATGATATAAGATTTTAAGGAACAGATTAAGGTGAAGTATGGCGTTAGCGATCATAATTTCTACTATATCCTGGCAAGATTCAGAAAAAACAATGAAAATATCACCCAAGTTGTCAACCATCTCAGAGAAAAAGGTTGTTTCGTGTGGACTGAGATATAATCCATTCGAATGGAAGATCCTGTTGAGTAGGTGCTTGACGATGATCCTCCTTTCTTTATGTTCGCCTTTCCACGAATGCTCGCCAACTATCAGCGTTATGGGTAATGCTGCTATTTAAATGTGATTCGAGGCCTCATTAGAAAACGGACAATCATTTAAAATAAAGATTGGGAAATGATTACTTTTAATGGGTTGACTTTCAATAATAGATTTGCACCTTTTGCGCTGGCATTTTTGCAGGTTACGCCTACTTCTCGTCAAGACATAGTACGCATCATCAGCAATCTGTTTGAGAGAGCAAAAAAAACACCCCAGACCATCATCACACCCTATCAAACCCAATTTGAGTAAATCATACAATCTCTACGAAAACGAAAAGCCTTCGACGGATTGCATATTTTCGATGGGATATAATAATTATAGCAGATACAAAAATTGGTGCCAGATATCAATCAATTTAAATATTTCCAAGATATAGTGCAGTCCATCAGCCGATCATAATTCTACAGAAATGTTCAAAGATTATTGAAGAATGTTATACCAACCTTATAGATTCGAAAGGTGTTCAATTAACTGATGCAACGCGCTGGAAGGATGTGCTTTGCACTAATCTAAACTGAGGGTTACATTGGAATGGGCTTTAAATATTCAGCCAATAAATATATGTCCATTTTGGTGAGATATCTGTTTACGTACAGCTCGACTTCTCCAAAAAGCACACTGCCAAGAGCAAAGGAACTATACCCTTCAATTAAATTTCTTATCAAGGAATATCAAAAACTGATGATCGAGGAACTTTCCTATATCCGCTATGAAACATAAAAATTTGAACAGTATATGAGCATTCCAGAGATATAAGTAGTCAGATTTAGACTTAAAATTGTTGTTCTTGACATTTTTCTGGCAGAATTTAACAAAGTGTTTCATATTGATGCACGTGAGAGAAAGCTTAAAGACCCTAAATATCCCAATATGAAAATTTATGACATCTATGATAAGACTGAGCAAATTTTATATGTGGTTGCTGCCAGGCCTTAGTATGATAGCGAACAAATTTTTAAGAAATTTGTATGGAGATGCAACTGCCTATATTCTCTAAAATGCGGTATGCCCTGTGCCCACTAGATTAAGGTAGTCCTCATGAATAATAGCAGCATACTTGATCAGATTCACGATCGTTGGATTCAGCCAAAGATTGGACGGAAGAAAGCTCCAGGACGACCAAAAGTATCGCGCAGAAACATAATGCATTGATATTGAATTGTCTCTATAAATTAATTTTTTCCAATTTAAACAGAAATACATTTAAATTATTAAATCATCTTTAAAAAATAGTTGGTTAAGATATATTTTATATTAATAAATGACTTATAAAAATTGTAATATTATTTTTTGATTAATATCGAGTTATTACGACTTTTAAATGCATATAATGTGCTTGCTAACATACTGTTCTTCATTCATATTGCTTTGATCAACGAAAATTAAAATAGAACAAAAATA
>Ga0302186_10003046_pt1 | contig 12519 bp, 19 predicted proteins | sample II_Bog_E1_2_FD_198782 | JGI IMG/M metagenome (GOLD analysis project Ga0302186, IMG submission 198782) | Peat permafrost microbial communities from Stordalen Mire near Abisko, Sweden - II_Bog_E1_1 | ecosystem: Environmental > Terrestrial > Soil > Wetlands > Peat | place: Sweden: Abisko... | reverse complement strand
TTTCAAATTCTAAAGTCAAATGAGGAAAATAAAATGTTATGGGAAACTAATTAAAAAAAAATGTTTTTTTTAAATTTTTGCCTAACTTTATTCATTTTTTGTTTTTGCATAATAATTTCAAGGAAAATTCAATATTTTAAAGAAATGAATTGGTTATGATGAATTTTTCGTCATTTATGAATTTTTTAATTTCAAATTTGAAGATCTTTTTTGAATTAAAACCTCAAACCAATCCAAACTAAAAAACAAAACCCGAGAGTAAAATGTTGACCTCCATTGACAAAAAAACCCTCACGTATTTGATTTACAACGGAAACCAAAACTATGACCTTTTTATTCATTTGAAAGAAATCCTTCAACAAAATCCCATCCTCAAAAATTCCCTTGAATTTTATTCCCTTCCATTAAAACAAAGAATCGAATCTGAATTTCGAGGCATCCGTGAAATAATCCGATTGTTCAAAGAAAAAATTCTGACTTTTGATCATATGAAATTTTTGCCTTATTTCATCCAATATGCTCATCCCTTTGAAATCCATTTCGGTTTGTTCAAAAACATCATTGAGACCTATGGATCTGAAAAGCAAAATGAGGAAATTTTAACCCAAGTGAATGGATTGAAAATTCTGGGGTCGGTTTTAATCTCTGAGATCAATTTATTCAACAATCAAAGAGTCCATGACATTCAAGTAATTTTTTCCTTTAAAATTTGTTAAAAATTCATATTTTTTTAAAAAAGGATATCACAACAAGAGCGACTTATGACCTTGAGAAAAAAATCTTCGTTCTTTCAAATGATGTCTCCAATTCGAAGCTCTGTGACTATTTCTCCTATTATTCAACACATGTTGTCGTTTTTGCAAGATTGTTCATTGGCGGAAGCTATTATGGCGTTTTTCCATTTTTGATTAATTTCAGATCAACTACAACTGGACAAGTGACTGAAAAAATTTCAATCGAATGGATGGGAAAAGTCGTGGGAGAAAGAACGCATAGACAATATTTGGTGAGATTTAATGATTTGGAAATTCCTTTAAGTTCTTTGGTAATAAACAAATGTTCTATTGTTTTTTTATTAAAGCGTGATTTTAAAGGTATTCGAAGATGATATCTCAAAAATCAGCGGAGGCATGAAAAAAAGCGTGAATAATTTCCGAGTTGTGAAATTGCTGCAAAGTTTGGAAGAAGGCAAAAAATCTCTAGTGGATTTGACTAAAGCCATCTATATCGTCGCTAAATATAACCATTTCCGGACACAATTCACAAGTTTGGAAGACAGGTTTTAAATCAATATTTTGATATTTAGTAAATATTAAAAATTGCATTTTTTGCTTTTTAGCAAAGATGAAAGAAAAATCCTATTTTATCAAAATAATTCCAATAAAATTCTCAAGGCCTTTTCTGAATCTATTGTCTTCAAAATTGGATTGAACAATTTGGAAAATAACCAAAAGATGGTTTTATCCAATATTACCAAAGTAATTTCAATGTTTTAGTCTAAATATATATTATCTATAATTAAGAATGCTCAAAGAATTGAATTTCTCTCATTTTTCATCAACGCAGTCAAAGTCCATTTCTTCAAAGAAAATCTAATTAGCATTCAAAACCTAAGAGAAAATTGTGGAGGTTTTGGCTATTTGCAATATTCAGGAGTTCCTTCTGTGCAAGAAAATGCGCTTTTGAATGTGAGTCTTGAGGGTAATCAATTGGATAATTTAGCCAATTTGGCTTTGATTATTTTGAAGAAAATGGGAACAGCAGAAAATGTATTTTAATATATTTTTTTTTAGTGAAGATAAATTAAAAAAGTGTGAGAAATTCAATTGTTTTTATTTCCCAATGCTCTACAAAACCGATAAATTAGAGGTCGCTTATAAGGAAATTGACAATCTCCCAGGCAAATCTTTTGAAAATTTCCTTTATCTTGCGAGATTGCTAAATTTAAAGTTTTAATAACAAATTTTTCTATTTTTTAACCATTTTGATTAGATGCTCAATAATGAAAGCCCGATTAGAAAAAAAATTAACTACTATCAAAGATGAACTCAATGTTGACCTTTTTTATTAATTTTTAAATTTTAAATAATGTTTTTAAAAAGACAAAGCTGCTCATCAACACTGACCCATTACTTTACCAAGAAATCATTGATTTTGGTCAAAATTTAGTTGATTACTTTTGTGTCAGCAAGGCAATTGATTTCATTGTTTTCGTGATCTATCGACCTGTGAATAAATTGGTTATATTGGTTCTTGGCAGTTTTTTGATAAATCGTTTATTGGTATAATTTCATAAATTTATCCAAAATAAATTAATTAATAAATTTAAGGATAATTATGATTTGTTGGCCGAAGTGTTTAAAGGCAAAAACCTGAGTGAAGCAGTGAATGCTTTGAATGAACAAAAACAAAAGAATTATGAAACACTTTTAGGACAATATTTGATGGATAGTGTGGATAGTTTTGACTTTGATGAAAATAGTTTGAATTGTATTTTGGAGGGGGATAGAGATCAATTTTATGCGTAAGATTTTTTTCCTATATTTGTTAATATTTCGTAAAAAAAGAAAATTGTTCGACACGATGAAGAATAAGAATGCAAGAAACGATCCTAAAACAATAGAAGAGATCGTCGATCCTATGATTAAATTCATAAACAGAACCAACCTCTAATTATCTCACATTACAAATCAAGTTAAAATATAAAATAATTAAAAAAAAAACAACAGATTAACAGCGAATAAAAATATCAAAACTGATTTTTTAGTATATTTCTCTATTTTCTGAGAAAATAAATAAAAAATTATATTTTCTCTGGTCTGATAAAAAACAAATTTTAAAGAAAAAAGTAAATAAAATAAAATAAAAATAAAATTCTTTATTAAGGGTTAGAGGTTTTTCCGGGTTTTCCAAAGATTAAATTCAAAAAATCAATGCATTTGATCTTCTCAGAATTGACAACATCCAATTCTTTTATGATTTTATCCATTTCTTCGCTTGACAACTTCAAATATTCACTTAAAATATAAGAAAACTGGATCATGGTGATCACCCCTAAACATTTTTATAATAATAAAAATTCGAAAATAATTACCTGTTTTAAGTTTATCATGATATTCTAAAATTTTCATCAAATCTAAGTTCTGATCTGACAGAACTCTTTTGATTTTAGCCAATATCTGACCTAAAGTTATGGGTTTTATGACTTCTGTTGGCAGATTCTTTATATCTTTAAATTTTTCATTTATTTCTATTTTGGCATCTTGTCTCGGTTGGTTGAAAAAATGTTTCCCTGTTTTATGATATCTTTCATTTGGCATTTTATCACAAAATCCTTTAACTTTTAAAAATGTTCGAAGTTAATTATTAATGAATTATTAGTTACAATCTGCTGGAACTTGTTCTAAATTTGCCTTGCATTTTTTGTTCACGTTTATTGGATCCAGCATAACTCCGCAATAAAAACAAACAAGTTGATAGTTTTTCAGTTCATTGGCATATTTATCCGTCAACCTAAAATTATTAAAAAATCCTTTACAAAAATTAAAATTATTTTAATACTTGGCCCATTCAGCAACTTCTTCACTAATTTCCTTATCAGCTTCCCCTCGGAATTTCTCTTCATTTGATTTTCTCTCAAGCAGCAATCGGAAAATCACCTCGTCTTTGAATTTCAAAGCCATCTTGTAACTTTCTATTTTCTCAAGCTCTGTTTTAATCTCCGACATTTCGCGAGGCAAATCATAAGGATATATATCGATGGTATCTTAAATTAATTAAAATTAATAATTTTACAACAGTGCAGTTTTCTTTCCAAAATAATTAGAAAATTTGGATATACGATAAAAAACAAATAGTATTTAAAAATTTGCTCCTTGCTCTCTTAAAATTTTTTATAAAAAAAAATGAAAAAAATACACCAAAAATGTTTTTTTAATATAAAAATAAAAAAGTTCTTCCAAAAAAAAAAAAAAAAAAAAATACTTTTCAATGGCTTTGTCAACAAATATTCTATATTTTCATACATTCTTCGCGATTGCAATAAGAAATTTATGAATTCTGCCTTTTCTCCCGTTAATTCCATGAAATCTTCCCCAATCTCATTTATCTTTTCAAGATCTTTTTGGATTTCCGCGATTTCATGTTGTAGAAGCGTGGTTTTCATTCCTTCGGCTCTATTGAGTTTTTCGAGCATTGCACTGAATTCAGCTCTTATATCTCTTTCGATGATTCCTTTGACATATTTAATCTCTTCTATTCGATATTCCACTCTATGAATTTGTGCCAAGAGTTGATCTTTTTTTGGTAGTAGACCTGTATTTATGGAATGAGAAAGCTTCATAGCTCGGCTTTTGTAAATGTCAATGACTGCAGTCCTTCTATGTAGCTTTTTTTAAAAAATAACATGTTTTATTTTGAATGTTATCATCATTACTTGATTGTTGTGAGGCCCTAAAATGGCACATTGATTACAAATCGGTTCTTCACATGTTTCACAAAAAAACATTAAGGCTTGTCCATGATGAATGCAAATTTTTTCAGTGGCTCCAAAACTGATGATTAATAAAATGTTGTTTTTTTTCATTCAAAAATAAAAAATCAAACCTCGCGTGATCAAATTTCATCGGCGATGCTGAAATGTGACTTTTATCGTCTTCTATATTATTAATTAAAGAAAATCCTATTTTTTACCATCTTTTTCTTCTAAGATTTTATTGTGAGAATCAGGTTTGGTTGACTCCTTTTTGACTTTTTTAGGATCTTTGTTGTGGTCTTTAGAAGTGTCTTTAGGTTTTTCCTCTTTAGCTTCCTTTGATTTGTTTTTCGGTTTGGGGGTGCTCATTTAATTTCAGAATTTTGAATGAAATCAGGAGTTAAAGTTTTTCAAACTTCTTTAATTTTGGATTATTTAAATTTAACAATTTCCAAATTTCCAAAAAAAGGAAGAAAATTTTAATTAATTTACTAAGAAAAGTTGTTTTTTCTTATTCATAATTTTTTCAGAATTTAGACCAATAATTAATCGAAAGAAATCATTATGAAAGTATTTGAATCCATTTTTCCCAAAACCTATTTCAAAGCCAATCGAACCCTTATTTTAAACGACAACTCTCAAAATTCTGAGTATCCCTCCAATAGGATCAAAACCTCCAAATACAATATAATTAATTTTTTTCCTAAATGTCTGTTTTTGCAATTCATGCGAGTGGCCAATTTTTATTTTCTTGCGACTGCAGTGGTTCAGAGCATTTCCATAATTTCGCCTTTAGCGCCATTTAGTGCAATAGCTCCTTTGGTTTTTGTGTTGGTCGTATCATTGATTCGAGAGGCTATTGATGATATAGTAATTTTTTTTTTTCAGAACACATAAATTTCATAATTTTAGAAACGACATCGGAATGATCATAAGACGAATTTGCAAAAAACGAACGTTTTGGTGGAAGGAGAGGAAGGGTATGCATCGAAAATTTGGAGAGATTTGCAAGTAGGGGATTTTGTAAAGATTTTAGATAAGGAGGTTATATTTTTTATTTTACAAAAAAAAACAACATTTTTTGAAAATTAATTTAAGATGTTTCCAGCTGATCTGCTCTTGTTATCTTCAAGCGATGAAATGGGGGTGTGTTATGTTGAAACATCAAATTTAGATGGGTTTATTCATCCAAATACTTATAATTAATCTATAGATAAAAAAGGGAACGGAACTTAAAATGCAAACAATCCGTTGAAACCATAAGAAATGAAATAATCCTAAAATCATCTGTGAGACAATTGCAAGGGAAACTAGTCTATGAGAGCCCAAATAACATGATTCATAATTTCAAAGGAATGTGTTATTTGAATAATGAACCTGAACCCTTGTTCCTAAACAATAATCAAGTTTTATTAAGGGTATTGAAATTAATTGAGGTGCGATTTAAATTTTAACAATGTTGAAATAGGGGACTAGTTTAAAAAATACGGAATGGATTATGGGGGTTGTGATTTATACAGGTCATGATTCAAAAATCATGAAAAATCAAGGGTTGACATAGATTTTTGATCTTTTAAAATGTTTTCTAGTGTGGTGAGACATAAATCAACTCATATTGAAAATAGACTGAATAAAATGGCAGTTTGGATTTTGATTTTGCAAGCGTTGATTTGCATTGTTTTAGCAATTTTCGATTCCATATATACTGTAACTAATAACGAATTATATAAAAAGATTTTTATTAAATCAAAAGGCACAACACAATGAATATTTTGGTGCCCCAACACCATATGACTACATTTATTATGAGTCTGACCCCACTAATTCATGGAGTCCTAACTTGAGTGGCTTGATTTCGTATTTTTCTTTCTTCCTTCTATTGAATACGATGATTCCTATATCTTTGATTATTTCCTTGGAAGTGATTAAAGTTTTGCAATCCTTAATGATAGAATTCGATAAGGAAATGTATTATGAGCCTTATAAGATGGGATGCAAGGTTTTAAACACCATGATTCATGAAGAACTTGGTAAAATTGAATACATTTTCGCTGATAAAACTGGCACTTTGACATCTAATTGCATGGAGTTCAAGCGATGCAGCATCAATTTAATGGAATTCTCAATGGAGAGTTTGAAGGGAATGTGTGATACCCATGAAAAATTAGACCAATATATGAAGAAATACTTCCCCACTGAAGAAAAAAGGAAAAAGTTCTATGATTTCTGGATGGCCTTATCGTTATGTCATGACGTTTTAGTCGATGAATCTGCTGATAGTTTTCAAGGCTCTTCTCCTGATGAGGTGACCTTAGTAAATGTTGCCAAATCACTGAAATTTGAATTCAAGAAACGAAATATGAACCAAATTTCAATTGAATACTTTGGACAAAACATCGTAAAAAAAAAAAAAAAAAAAAAAAAAAATTTAAATTTTAATTGATTTATAAAAAAAGACATTTGATTTATTGGCCAAATTGGATTTCACGAGCGAGAGGAAAAGAATGACAGTATTGGTGAGGGACCCACAAACCAAAAAAATCATCCTATTCAGTAAGGGGGCAGATTCAGTGATTTTGTCTCGTGTGGTGAAAAATGATAATCAAGCAGAAATTATCAAAGCCAAAGAACATTTGAAGATGTTTTCAAAAGAAGGGTTGAGGACATTATGTGTAGCCACGGCTGAAATTGGAGAGAAGAAATTCGAGGAATGGAGTAACAAATATCAAATGGTTTTAAAGAAGAAAAACGCATCAAAAAGCACGGAGGAAGACAAAAAAATTGAGTTAGAAATTATGAAGGTTTTTTAATATAAATTTAAAAAATTTCTTAATATTAATATTTTAGATCGAAGAAGAAATTGAAACGAGTATGAATTTACTAGGAATTACAGCTGTTGAAGATAAATTACAGGCAAAATTATTGTAGTTTTATAGTTTTTATTGGATTTTTTTAATTTTAAGGTAGGAGTTCCTGAAATCATCCAAAATCTGCATGAAGCAGGCATTAAAATTTGGATGTTGACTGGTGACAAGCTTGAAACTGCTGAAAATATTGGTTATCTCTGTAGTTTGATCAATAAGGAAACCAAAGTTTTCAAAATTAAATCGGAAGACATTCCAAAATTATCGTAATTTTTTTATCCAAAAATGTTTATTAATTTTTTTTTTTGTAGTACAAGTTTTGAAAAAATTATCGCCAGAATTTCTGATTCTCAAAATGGCATTGCAAAAATAAAAGATCGTCCCCATAGTTTCTCAGAAGAAGAAAAACAACCTTATCTCTCACCAATAAATAGACCTCAGAACGGTTCACCAGAAAATTCCATTTCGAAAAGTCCAACCCCGCAAGTGTCCTTTCAAAAAAAACCAGGAGTGGCGGCCATCTTCCCAGAAAAACAATCATTTAAAGCTAATTTGAAGATGTTTGCGTTGGTCATTGAAGGAGATGTTGTCAGTCATGTTTTTTCCTCACCCAAATACACACAAGATTTTTTGAAAGTGATACCTGAATGCAGGTTGTAATTTTTTTTAACATAAATTTAATTTAGTTTTGATATAATCGACTCGACTATTTATCAAAATTTTATTCAATTTAATTCTTTCGTTGAAATGATAATTTTATTATTTTAAAAGAACTGTGATATGTTGCAGATCTACACCGAATCAAAAAGCTGAGATTGTCAAATTTATGAAAAATTCCTTGAAAAAAGTCACTTTGGCGATAGGCGATGGGGGAAATGATGTGAATATGATCCAAACTGCTGACATTGGGGTCGGAATTTATGGGAAGGAGGGAAATCAAGCTGCAACTTCAAGTGATTATAGTTTTTGTCAATTTAGATTTTTGTGGACCCTGCTTTTCGTTCACGGAAGATGGTCCTACTTAAGAAATTCCTTTTTCGTGAACTTCTTTTTCTACAAAAATATATTTTTTACATTTCAACAAGTTTGGTTTGCAATTTATTCAGGTACTTTTGCTTTATTGATTATTATTCAAATTTCCATTTTTTTTTGTTTTGAAATTTGTTTTAAGAATAATTTTTATTATTATTAAACACAAAAAACAACTTTCATAGGTTTCAGTGCACAAACATTTTGGCAAGATGGTTATTTATTGATGTTTAATACAATTGTAACAAATTTTGCTCCTGCTTGCTATGCCCTCTTCGAACAAGACATCAACCCGAAAGATTCTCCAATTATTCACAATGCCATGCCAAAACTCTATAAAATTTTCAAACATAAGGATTTATTTTCCTATGGGAATTTTCTCATTTGGTTCTTCAAAGGAACGGCTCAATCTTTGATCATTTTCTATGTTTCTTTATATTGCAGCAATGCATCTGCTATTAAGCCTAATGGTTTTATGAACGACATATGGGCAATGAGTATTGTGGCTTATTCAAGTACTTTTGCAGTGGTTATGTTGGAATTATGCATAGAAACTACTAATTACACCATTGTAGTACACGTTTTCTATTGGTTGTTAGCTGTGATTCTATATTTCCCTTGCTTTGTTTTTGTTTGGGATACTTTTTCCAGCCCTGTGCAATATTATGCTGCAGATCTGTTTGGTTATGGGAATTTCTGGTTGATTTTACTACTGAATATGGGAATTTGTGGATCCTATCAATACCTGATCTATGTACTTAGAAAGTTCTATAAACATGAAGAAGTGGATCGACTGCAATTGGAACGATATTACAAAAAAAAAGATAAACGACACAAAAAAAATGAATTAAGTAAGAGAATTGAATTCAATAAAAAATTAAGTAGAGCTGCTAGCCAAATTGGAGAAAGGGAGCTTGAAATGGATAACTTAGCCAAAGATTCGGAAGCGGGTGATAATTTGGCTTATGAGTTGCAAAACAGTTGCGACAAAAGGAATGTTTTAGATTATAATTTTACTATTAAGCCAAAAAATCACGGATAAAAACCATTATTGCATATTTAAAAATTTCTATGTACACAAGAAAATTCCTTATTTTTTTTTCTTAGAAATTGATTTTGTGGGGATCAAGACAATTTCCTTCTTTCTTTCAGTGGAACTCGAATAACCATTTATATTTCTTTCAACGGAGGCCTAAAAAAATAAATTTTTTAAAATAAACATTTTTTTTATATTAAAACAATTTTTTTTCTTCTTCTTTTTAAACAAAAAAGCAAAATATTTTTTATGAAAAAAAAAAATCATTACTTTTTTTATTTTTCGGCCCCGCAAGTCATCTTCAGATTCGCTCGATTGATTATCTTGCAAATCTAGATGTTCAGCCGGAAGTTTTATATTTTTTAAAGCGTCGTTGAAGGTGTTTTCCCACCAATTATCGTTCCATTTGAAGCCTACTTTTTTATCAACTCCGAGCTAAATAAAATCTTAACATTTCAGAAAAAAAATCATCAAATAAAAAACCCCAATAGTTTCATCTCTCTTTGTGACTTGAATGCAAGAAGTCATACCTTTTTCTTCTCTTCCCAATCCATTACCCCTTTTAAAGAAATTATAAGAAAATCTTGGAAAATGTGCGAATTACTCAGTCCATCCCATTTTTTTTAAGAGTTTGAGTCCATAATCACATTCAAATTTTTTATTGGAAAATCCTGAACCTGAGATGAAATTTTAGTTAGGCGGATTATTGGGAAAAATGACCTTGCAAAACTTTTTCTCTGAATTTCTTCGACATTTTGATGGATTCGATGGGCTAAACAAGGTATCAAATATTAATTATAATATATTTGATTATAAAAAAGAAAAAGGATTCCAAATATTTAATATAAAACTTTTGGGATTTTTAATTTGGATTTTTATTTAAATAAAGTCTTTTATAATTTAACTCTCTCTCAATTTTTTTCTCTAAAACCCTAATGTATAAAAATCACTCACTCTTCAAAGTTGTCTATTTTAAATGCAAAGGTTCAACGATCAAAACTATTTCAGAATTATTATTTTGATTTTGAACTTTGATTAATTCAATTATTTGGTCGCATTCTAAGACCACTGCTATTCTTCCTAATTCAAAATAATATCTCTAATTCAATTTTTATTTAATAAAAAAACACCTAATAAGTCTTGTCCACAATCCTCAATTTCAGACCAAGCTTGAGTGATTAAGTCACATAGACTTACTGTGAATTTTGATGTTATTTCATCTGCTTCCTTTATATATAATAGAGAAATTTAAATAAATCAAATTAGTAAGCTTACTTCAAAATTTCTAACAATAATTATCGTTTCATTATGAAGAGCAGTTGAAATGGCTGTCAAACCCATGGATTTTAATGCAGCTAGACTCTTCATTTCAAGATCTTCATAAAAATTAAAAGATGAGAATCATCACAATAAAACCTTTAGAATCATAGAAGCCTGGCTCTAATTTCGCTATTAATTCATTCCATAAAAGTTCCTTGAAGTTTTTTATAATGAATCTAATTTTGTTAATAAAATGGTATTTTACTTCGTTTGAGACATGAGTTTTTAATTCAATGATCCTTTCTGTGTCCATATCCAAAGCTTTTTTCAATTTGTCTAGATTCTCAACTTAATAATATCTTTAAAACTCTTTTACATCTCAATATTTTTTACTTTTTTCACATGAAAATATCCAAGTTTCTTCAGATTCCGAGGATTCATTATGATTTTTTATAAGGGGGGAATGCTTCGATTTTTCCTATGTTTTTTATATAAAAAATCATTGGTTTATTTCATTTTTTGTAAAAGGATCTAACTAAAAATCTTTCATTTCTGTTCTCCATTATTGTTAACTATTTTTTAAATTGGTTCTGTTTTTTATACTATAATTGTTTTAAAAAAACACTTTTTCTTTCAGTTTTCTGGTTAAATCATTCAAGTTTTCTATCTGATCTTCCAAATCACAAATTTTATTTAACATACATTCCTTTTCTAATTAATTTTCATGATTTTTTAGGAAATTCCAAAAAATATACCTTCTTGCTCCTTTTTGAAGCTTTGTTCCATGTCATCGACTTTCTTCAATAAAGGAAAGTAACTTTTGGTGATAAACTCTTCAAATGACAGGTTTTTGAAATTTTCAGGAGCGAATTCATTCTTCTTCATAATAGTTTTTTTATTGTTTATTTAAGAAATTTTCAACATTTGAAAAGTTTTATATTTAAAAAAAAACAAAATTTTGTTTTTTATCTAATTTTTTGATGTTTTCAAATTAATATTTAATTAATAATTAATTCATTCATTAATGGAAAATTTTTAATAAAATGCAATTAACCACGAAAAGGAAAAAAATAATTTCATTTGACTTTTTTTTTTAATTCAAGAATAGCATAATTGCCTTAAAAAATTTTAAAGTGGGAGCATCCAACTTAAAATTTATGACAGAATGTTGGATTTTTTGGACTCTTCAAAATTGTTCGGTTTTTGTGAGGAATCTTTTTTGATCAATTGTATGACCTGTTCAGTTCTTTTAATTTCAGGCAAATTCATAAGATTCGAGATTTTTTCTTCGCTTCCCAAAATCAAATCTCCCATGTTCATAAACTTCTTTTTCAGGGGAGAAATGTTCGGTGTTACTTTTGGTGAAGTTTTCGGTGTTTTTCTATTAATTGGAAAACCTGGCGATTTTTGTGACTCTTTTGGAGAATTGGAAAGTGAGCCTTCCTTTGATTTTTTCTTTCGAATTTGATCTGCGATCGGACTTTGGATTTTTTCTTTTGAAGGGGATTCCTTAGGAGAGCCGTTTGAATGTTTCGCTTCATCGAAGTTCAATCGAGAGGCTGTATTCAGAGAAGAACTGAAATGTGAAAAGGGACTGGGTTTGGATAAATTTGATGGTTTCAATGTTTTGAAATCATGAGTGCTGGTGGTTGGTTGTTGTCTAAGAGTTTTATAATTTTTCAGGAGAAAAAAAAATCGATTGTTTTTTAGTTACAAGGGGCTATTCACATCACTGCTTGGGGACTGAGAACGAGAGAGACTTCTTTTTCTCCAACGTGATACAGCAGTTTTCTATAATAAAATGTGAAAAATACAAAAATAAAGATGAATGGGGGGGGGGGGGGAGAGTTATATGA
>Ga0302186_10003043_pt1 | contig 12528 bp, 8 predicted proteins | sample II_Bog_E1_2_FD_198782 | JGI IMG/M metagenome (GOLD analysis project Ga0302186, IMG submission 198782) | Peat permafrost microbial communities from Stordalen Mire near Abisko, Sweden - II_Bog_E1_1 | ecosystem: Environmental > Terrestrial > Soil > Wetlands > Peat | place: Sweden: Abisko, Stordalen... | reverse complement strand
AATCTTTTTGATAATTTGTATGAGAAATGAAAAAGAAAAAACTATATTAAATCACGTGATTAAAAAAATTTGAAATCATATGATAAATTATTTTTTAATCAAATGATGAAATTTTAAAAATTCGTTATTTCTTTTTTTTTTTAAATTATTTTTCTTTTCTCTATTTCATTATTTTGAAGAAAAAAACTTCGTATTTATTAATATTTATTAGCTTTTACAGTAACAAATTGTTTTTTTTTAATAAAAAATCACCAAGTTTTCCTTTATTTTTTTTATTTTTATTTTATTCTTTGTTGTTTTTAAAATAGTTAAAAACTTCTTTTCTTAACAATATAGTCTTTTATTTATTTTTTGAAAGTGTTGGAATCATCCTTTATTCTTGTCAGATAGTTTTTATAAGTACTGATTCGATCTCCAAGATCATTAATTCCTTTTTCTTTGGTGTAGATGTCTTTTTTGATCTCGGTGATAAAATCTGGCTTGACATTTTGAGCTTCTGGAAAATCCCTTTTATGTTGATATAGCTTTTCCTGAGTTATTTTTTCCGCTTCGTCTTTCATTTGATTTAATTTCTCGATTTTTTCTTCCGTTGTCATTCTAGAAACCACATCACTATGAGTCTTCCTTTTTTTATAAAGGCTAAAATCAGGTTTCAAATTTCCTTCTGGATCCTTCACCAAAATAGGACCCAACCTTTTTTTCAAATATTCTTCGTAAAATTTACTTTGTTTACTGGTTTCTTCACTTTGTGCTTTCTTCCTGGATTTTTCTTTGGATCTTGAACGTGACCGAGAATTTGATCTTGACTCAAAAGAACTTTCAGATTCTGTATCATGTCGATGTTTTTTGTCTTTTTTATGGTGTTTTTTCTTATGTTCTTTCTTCTCTTTTTTTTCTTTTTTTTCTTTTTTTTCTTTTTTTTCTTTTTTTTCTTTTTCTTTTTTTTCCTTCATGGACTTTTTCTTTTTTTTGCTCGTGATTTTCTCTAATTCGGCATAAATATCTTTCATCTTTATTGGATTTTCTATAATTTCTTTCTTCCTTTTCATTTCTTCTTGTTTTATCATAAATAATGGATCTTCGTGCAATCTTGTGAATTCCTCATTCTTTATGTTGCCAATCTCCTCCTTATATAAAGGAGTAAAGGTGCTTTGAGGCTTCTTCTCCAAATCTTTTTCTTCTAATTTTTTCCCCAAAAGATAGTCCTCACTTTGTTTCTCTTGAATTTGGTTGGCTCCTTGGTACATCCAATCCATTCGATTGAGTTGAGAGGCAGAGATCAGGCCAGCTTCAACCTGAAGTTTCTTCATTTCTTCAAGATGACGCTCTTCTTTTAATTTTTTCAAAAGTTCGGCTTGTCGACGATCATATTCCTTCTTTTTTTGTTCAGCAATCCAAACCTTTTCGATGCTTTGGAAAGAGCCTGTGTGCCAACTTTTTTTATTAAGAAAAGCTAAACCCATTTTTAAAAATAATTTCTATGATAATTTTTTTTTTTAAAAAAGCCTAAATATGATTTAATTCCGCTTTTTTGGGTTTATTTCAAAATATAACAAACGGAAATCAAAAACATTTTTACTGCAAAATCTACATCTCAAAAGGAGCCAACAATATATCATTTGATATTTCTTTAATTAAATGCTTTTGCAAAAAAGAGGCACATGAACTTGAAAGAACCCACCTCGACATTGTTTTCTTTATAATTTTGACTGAAAATTAATTTTATTTTAATTTAGGAGAAAGAAACGGCAAATCTCCAAAAAGTAAAAATCCAACCATCAAAGATCAAACACAGATTGAGAAAAACATGAAGCCAGCCCTATTTGTTAGAGTTATGATTCGAGGTTAGGCACTCTCACAACAGTTTTGATCACAACTTTCGGTCCCTAACATTAGCAAATTTATTGAATAGGAATGATCTTTTGTGAAATAAAATCCAGGATTTTTTCACGAGAAATGCTCATTCCTCCGTTCTTGCAAATCTAATTGTATTTTTTTCAAAAAAACTTTTGTTTATTCCCTCACTTCTTAATGAATTCATGAAAATATAGGGGAAACATGGTGAACAAAATTTAAGGTCACAGTCCAAAATGAGGCCATCAACAATATCTTTATGACATATTTGACAAAAGCTGGGGATATGTTCCGTCAAAAAGATTTATTTTTGGTTTTTATTTTTTACGAATAAATTTAATTCAAAAAACTCTGCATTCCTCAAAAATATATATTTTGAATTCATTTCGGAAAAACAAAGTCTGTTGAATTTTTTTTTAATTAAAATATTTTTTTATTAGGACTACATTCCTAAAAATAATTTCCTTAATAAATACTGTAAATTTGAAAGGCATACATTTTAATATTTGCATTGTTAAGTTCCTAATAAGAGATATTATATAAATACACAAACAAAAAGTCTATTTTTAATTCTTTTTTTGTCAAAAATATAATTATTCCCAAATTAATTTTTAAATTTGGAAAGGTCATGGTGACTAATGAAGAACGGTTGGGTACTATCCGAATGAAAGCTTTGAGTTTTCGAAATTCCTTCTTTAAAGTTTCTAGTTAAAATTGGAGATTGGCTTTCGGAAAATCTATATTTGGTGATTTTTTCTTCCTTCAGTATATTTCTTAAAGTTTCTAAATGAACAGCTTTATCCACTCCACAAACTCTTTTGAAAATTTCTTTTAAATCGTAATCGGCAATGGTGTTATCGATTTTTTTTAAAAAAAGCAGAAATTCATCTTCAAACAGATATTTTTTGGCATTTTTTTGAAAAGCTTCTTCCAAAACAACAAGTTTATTTTGAAGAATTTGTTGAACATTTGTTAGGCTAACTTGAAATCTATCGATTTTTGATGAATTAGTCATTGTAGTGTCGCTTTCGCTTTTTTCCTCCGAAGCCAACCATTTTTCGAATTCATCAAAATCAATGTAATTATTATTATCGGCGTCAACTCGATTGAAAATGTATTCCATTTGTTCTCTCGTTAAACTCTCATCTATTTTCGTCAGGAGTCTCCTAAACTCATCAATTTCAATTTTCCCATTTTCATTAATATCTAATGAATTGTATAATTTCCATATATCAATATTTTTTGTTTTGGCAATATTTCCAAGTCTTGCTCCAATTGTGGTCACCTTCGTTTCAAAAATTGTTCTTCTCCTTCTATAGTTGAAACAATCTTGAAATAGCTCATGAGAGTATACCTCTTCCCAAGATAACCTTTGATTTTCATCGACTTGCAAACATCCCTCAATGAAATTTTTGCTAAACTCAGAAATGAAAATACCTGCTTGAAATTCGACTTTTTCAGTCAACATTTTTTTCAGGAGATCATTGTCAGAAATTGAAGCCCATGGAGTTTTTCCAAAAAGCATTTCGTAATATAAAATCCCAATCGCCCAAATATCACTTTTACTTGTATAGTCTTCTTGTTTAAAGATCTGAGGTGACATATATAATGGTGTTCCAACTAACGATTTGAGAACATCTTTTTCAATATTGTTCAAAATTTTAGCAAACCCAAAATCTCCAATTTTGAAAATATCGTTTTTGATCAAAATGTTCTCTGCTTTAATATCTCTGTGAATGATCCCATTTTTTAATAAGTCTCTATATCCATTGAGGATTTGTTTTAAAATTAATAGGGCTCTATCTTCAGCAAGTCTCATGTATTTCTTAAGGTAGGATTTCAAATCTCCTCCCTCACAATAATCCATGATTAAATAAGTGTTGTTGGGTGTGCTCAAAACATCATAACATTTTATGATATTTGGATTGTCCAAGGATTTCAAAATTTTGATTTCATTGATGAGGCTTAGCATGATGTCTTGATCCTTGTGGACGGAGGAAGTATTAATTACTTTTACTGCTCTTAATTCTTGGGTCTCGATGTCTTTGCTAAGATAAACAGTAGCGAAGGAACCTTGCCCTAAGATATCGTGGAGATTATAATGGTATTTGTCAATTTTTTTGGCCGAAGAATGTGAGTTGTTCTTTAGAAGCTCGTTCATTAATTTATAATAATTACTTTCTTTTTCTTATATAATTAATTTAGTAAAATATATATTGTTATATAGGGAATATATCAGATTCAGTTGTGGGAGATTTGTTAGCTTTTTTTTCACTAAACTAGAAATTTCTTTAATTTATATCTCGATTTCTTAATTCCTCTTTATATTTTCCAAAAAAAAATTTAATTTTTAATATCAAAATCCATAGGAAAAATCCTTATATTGTTTTTTTCTGAAATCTCAAATAAAAACAATAAATTTTCATTCAATGAAGCTCCAAATTTTTATTTACTATTTTACCATTTGCCAAATTCTTCTCCCTTATATCCGAGCGGATCTGCCTGTCCATTGTCTAAAATCTCAAACCCATGGAAAATGGAAGTTCGATTTCACTGAGCCCAAAGGAGTTTCTGCCCTTGAAAACAGATGTGAACATGACGTTCCTGACCTAGAAAAGACAAGTTTTAAGGCAATGGAAAAAACCTTTAACTCGGCATTTTCAATATCTCTTAGATTATTGCCCAACGGTTGTGTGGAATATCTGGAATCATCTGAAAAGTCTCATTTTTTTAGATTCAATTTAAGAAGAAAATCCGTCACAAATTCAACGAGTTGCACTTCAGGACTTTCAGCAGCTTGGACGATGGTTTATGATGAAGGTTTCGAGATCCGATATCGAGAACTCAAAATGTTTACTTTTTCGTTTTATTCTCCAAGTGTGAGTGGGAGATATGAGAGTAATTGCGCAAAAACTTGTGTTGGATGGTATCGAAACACAAAAACTAATGCAATGGGATGTTTTCGAGGAGAAATGTTGGAAAAGAATGCCAAAATTAGCTATATTAATGATCAGACGGACCAGTTGAATGTGGTGGAAGGGGTTGTCGAACAAAAACAATCAAAACCCATTTTCAAGACCAAAAGAACCCCGAGATTCAAATCATTGACGCAAAGTAAATTTGGCGAGAAATTGCAATTGTCAGCCAATTTCAAAGAACATGTGAAAATCGTTAATAGGCTCAACAGCATTTCCAAAAGTCATTGGGTTGCTGATGAAAATTCCCCTTTTAAAGATATGTCGATTCGGGAATTGAACCGATTAGCTGGGAAGTCCAGGAACAAAGAAAAAATCAGTTCTAATTCAAGAAGGAATGATAACAAAATCCAATATAAAAAAGCCAAAAAAGTTGATGTTTCCGACTTACCAAAATCTTTGAATTGGGAGAAATACCTTCCTGAGCCCGGACAACAAGGTTCTTGTGGCAGTTGTTATGCTATTTCAACTTTGAAAATGTTGGAGTCCAGATTGAAAATTAAAGAGAATATAAATTCCAAAATATCAGAGAAACACGCTGTTGAATGTTCATATTATAATCAAGGATGCGAAGGAGGATATTCATTTTTATTGGGTCGGTTTGGTGAGGAACAGGGGTTCATTGATCAATCCTGCACTTATACGAAGAATGCAAATGAAGCTTGCGAGCATCAATGCGGGGTTTACAAAATAAAAGATTATTGGTACATAGGGGGAAGCTATGGAGAATGTGATGAGAGGAAAATAATGGAAGAAATCATGAAAAATGGACCTGTGGTGTTGAGTTTTGAGCCGGATTATACTTTTATGCTTTATAAGACAGGAATTTATCATAAGCCAGGGATTAATTCGTATGTGAGTCATGATGAACAGAAACCTGAATGGTATAAAGTGGATCATTCTGTACTCTGTTATGGATGGGGAGAAGAAAATGGGGAAAAGTATTGGCTGTTGATGAACAGTTGGGGTAAAATTTGGGGAGAGAATGGGATGTTTAAGATGAGGAGAGGACAGGATGAGCTAGGAATTGAGTTCATTGGAGAGGCAGCCATTCCTTATTCAGTTAAAGGCGGCGGAACTAATCAAAAAACCTAAAAAATTTCTTTTTCATTAAAAAAAATAATTTTTTTTTTTTTATTTAGTTGTTATTTTAAAAAAATTTAAGAAAATTTTGCATTTTTGAAGCATATCAAATATTTTTGTTTAATTTGTAAAAATATTTTTGTTTAATTTGTAAAAATAAAAGTTTTTGTTTAATTCGTAAAAATAAAAGGAAAACAAACTTTATTGTCTTAATTAATTTTTTTAATTATTATCCTCACTCAAAATAATTCATAATTTTTCTTAAAATTCTCAGGTTCAGTTGAAAGCAATTCCTCTGGATTCTTGATCAAGATGAATCCAATATAAGAGAAATAATTTTTGTTTTCATTAAATGAGTTTTGCAACCTTACCGCGTTGAAATAATAATAAGAAAACTCTCTATGGAGAACTCTATTCTCATATTTTATTTTATTTAATTCTCTCATTTTTGCTTCTGCAGTATTCTTCCCATTTTTGTGTAATTTATATGAAATGATCTTTTTTCTAATTTCTAAAGATTCAATTTGAGTGTTAAACAACAAGGAACTCAAACAATCCGATACCAATTCCAATTTTTCGCCTATATGACGATTCGTATCACTTGAAGGTCTTCTATTCAAAGAATTATGATGAAAAGACTTGTTCCTAATTGTAATATTATTTTTTTCCTGCATGTTTAAAAAAGGGTCTTGCATGGTGTCCTTTTTAAACAAAGTCTTCAAATTCTTATTAAATTCAGCTTGAATTTTTTCGATTCTCTTATTGTGCTTGCTTTTTATCTCAGAATCCTTTATCCATTTCTCGATTTTTTTTTTCAAGTATTTATCAACATAAATCCCGTAATAGTCAAGTCTTGCATTGAAAAAACAAGGCTCAATGAATCCAAAATTCTTGAAATATTTAAAGTTGCATAAATACGAAGGGAACTTCATGTAATATTTCTCTAGCTTTTCATCAGGGGCCTGCATCATATCCTTTAACGGCAAAAGGATATCTATATAACGTTTGAATTGTTCATGTAAGTCATGAACTACTTCTGCTACAATAGTTTGGCAGTTTTGTTTTAAAAAATCATATTTTTTCATTTCTGTTTTGGCAATCAAAGTACAAAAATTATTGAAAAAGCTCGTTCCCAACAATTCATAAGAATAATTACTCATGAAATTATTAGCGAGGTTTCTAGGTAGTGTTTCTGTTCTTTTGGTGATTTGATCAACGCTTGACTCTTTTAATGAGTTCATCCGTTTGATCAATACTAAATAAACGATATCTTTACTATCTTTCTTTCTTTTTTTATAGAGATCATAATCCAACCATATTTCAATATCCTTTTTTTTTTCCACATTTTTCTTTTCTTTTGGTTTCAATAAAGGTTTAGAACTCACCGATGGACCAGATAATTTATCATCATCAAAACTATTTTCTGGCCTCGATAATTCATCAAGAGGATCATAATGGCTCAATATCTTGTTGAAATCAAAAATCACACTGATTTCATCGAAAACCAAATCGAAATTGTTTATGAAAAAATCCGAAATTCGTGTAACCCATTCATCCAAAGGAAAAAAATCCAGCACTTTTATTCGATAATAATCAAAATTCTCCTGAAAAATACGATCCTTATCACTCCTTTGGTTCATTAAATTATTGGGGGTGTAACTATAATATCGATCTAGAATAGTAATCGATGCGTGGAATTTAGTACTCCAAGGTAAAATCTCCTCATTGGTGAAAAACACACAACACATTTTGTTAAAAATGAATTGCTTAACTGAATCAATCCAACCAGCATTCATTGTATTCAAATCAATGAAAATAGGAAACAACCCCTCGCTGATCAAACATTTGTAAACAACATTTTGGATTTCCAACTCCAAGTTTAAATCCGAACAGCAATCCCGGAAATTTTGTAGCCGCAGTTTTTTCTTCACAAAATAAAACACAGCATGCAATGAAGTCGCTTGCTCCTCTTCCCCTGAAACCTTCATCAAAAACCGCAAAAGATCTTTAAAGCATTTCAAAATCAATTTGCTGAACCTGATCTGCATTTGATCGAACAATCCTGGTCCCGAGTATCTAAATTCCTTCGAAAGTCCTGCGATCAGCTCTTCCCAAGTGGTTTTTGATTCAGTTCTATCAAAATTGCAACCCAGATATATTCCTTTTGTTAAATTTTCACGATGTTCTGGCTCATCTTCCTTTTTTTCTTCTGAAAAATGTGGGTCAAATTCCGAAGCTTTGAAAAAAGAATCCTTTGTAAAAGATAATCCGTTATTCCTTAATTCCTCTTCCTCAACAGTTATGCTGATTATATATTTTGGGGTATCTCTTGGCTTTCGTGTATGCGTTAAATGAGAACTTTCCAGAAAACGCTTTCGGTCATAATGATGGATTTCATATAAATGGTTCAGATACATATCTGATTGAATTACTTCTGGAAATTCGAGGGCCACCTCTATTAAAAGCTTAGATGCTTCTTCATAGGTATTTCGGGAAGAACGAGAAAATGATTTCTCAGAAAGAATGTTGGGATCAACGTTTTTATAATTAAAACAAATGAGCTGCTTGGGAATCCAAGCATCGGAATTATAGTCGTAGACGAAAATATGCTCATGGAAAATAAATTTGGTTATCCCGTCGTCACTCATAATTTTATTTTAACAGAAAATATTGGAATATTTTTTCTTATTTTATTTTATAAAAGAGTATTTTATTTAAAATTTTGAAGTTTGTGAGTTCGATTTTATAATTTGGAAAATATGATTTCCTTTTCAAAAACTGAAATGTATCAACAATTTTTAAAGATAAATATATTTTCAATTTTTTGGGTAAACAACAATTATTTCAAACTCCTTTGATTAGTATTTATAAAAAAAAAAATTTGTCTTACAAACAGAGAAATTTGAGAATTGCAACCCAGATTTTCAAAAATATTTTCAATCAAAATTTAATGTTTAAAATGATGATTCATGGCTGTTTTGTTTCGTTCCATTTCCATTTTCTTCCTTTCTTTTAGTTTCCTCTATATTATGGTTATGATTGTAATGTTCCTTCCTCGCGCTAAATTTGGATTCATTTTTTTCAATTCTTCATTAATTTAATATATTTTCCATAATTACTTTTTTTTCTCAATAGAAACCGATGAAGATTTTTTGTGATTTTCCTTTTCCTTTTCATTTGAATTCTTTGAATTTGATCTTGAGTTTCGCTCAAACGATTTCTCTTCTGAATATCTTGGGCTGCTTCTCTCTTTTTTTCTATTTTCCTAGATTTTTACTAACTCCGTTAATTTTTACCTGGATCTTGATCGACTTCTGCTACTGATAAAAAAATTAATAAGAAGCTATCGATCAACACTTTTTTAATGTTTTTACGTCGAATTTTTCTTCTTTCTTTTTGAATTTGGCGAGTCATATTTTTTCTTTCTGATTTAAAGTCAAAAAAATATTAAAGTTCATATAAAAACTAAGGGTTTTTTGCATTTAATAAAAATCGGCATAATAAATTTAAAACTTTGCAAGATTATGTGAGATTTTCTTATTTTTTACCCTTTCGTATTCCTTTTGCGAGCTTCTCTTGGGTCAAATCTTCCTGATCTTCTGCTCCATTCAATATTAATATGTAAACCTCCAAGGTTTTTTCCTTGAAGGCTATCCTTAGCATCTTCTGCATCAGCTTCATTTTTAAATTCGATGAAGGCATAGCTTCCCTAAAAAGATTTTTGTGTTAAAAAAAAACAATTTAATTTTTACTCTTTTGTTGATTTTACATGAGCCATAAAAGGAAAAAGACTTGTCAAGGTCTTTGAAATCTACATTTTTGGAAATATTTCCCACAAAAAGACTCATTTATTAAACAAATGAATTATTTTAATGAATAATTATGAGAAATTAATTTAGGACGTTTAATATTAATATTAAAATTTTTCAAATGAATTCGCCAACGATCACCTAATGAAACAGCTTTCAAAATCTTTTCACGAGGAATCCACTCCCGATTCTCCTCATTTTCCGAATTATCTCCAGGCAACTACCCAAGCCTCTTTGACGAAATCATCAAAATCTGTTCCCAAGCGAAATAAACAACAACTTGGTCGATCATTTATCTACAAACAAGAAAACATCAATGGTCCTAATGAATTTTCAGGCCGTAAAAAATTGCTGGCAAAAAATGATTCAATTGGGTCTTTGCTAACCTTGATGGAAAAATCTGACCCATATTTAATAAAAACAAAAAGGAAAGCATCCCCCCCTCATTCAAAAGAAAACAGTTATCGAATTTATATGCCAGAACTCAATTGCGAGACCCCAAAGTTTCTTGGGGTTCGAACTTATTATAAAGATTTTTTTAATGTCGATCCGATTTGCAATAGAATTCAGGGAAGAAATCCCAAAAAAGAGGAAAGGCCAGTCATCATTCAGAAAAAACTCGATGAACAGAACAAAGAGAATACAATTCCTTGCTTACCTAAAGGGCAAATTGAGAAGTTCGCAGGCAAAAAATGCTTCAAAAAAGTTGACAGTCAATTAGATCTCAATGATAGGGCCATGAGAAATTTAATTAAAGGAAACTTTAACAAATCTCCTCAACCTCAAGAAAATACCCCAAAAGATCAAGAGTTAGTTTGGAAAAAGCCTCTCAAAAAACAATATTCTAAAATTTTCGCGGGATCAAACATTTTCGACCGAGAAGAACCGATCAAAGCCCAAAACTCGCCTTTAAAACCTGTAAATGATCAAAATCTTCATCAAAAAAGCATCACCATTTTACCAGATGGGCCTGAAAAGACTTTCAGAAAAAACAATTTGAAATATCCGAACCAAAAAAGAATCATGGAAGGGGATTCAGCTTTTTGGAAAAACTGCAAAAATCGAGAAGATTCCAGTTTCGTAAAAAATGACTCAAAGGTCAATAACTTAAAATATAAGGAATATGTAGATTGGATGAAGAAAGAAAAGGAAAGTTTTGAAAAATATATCAGGAATGAAAGTCTGGATAACTCACAGGGATCAATTTATAAGGAAAAAGAACGCAGGAAGAAACAATTCCCACAATCCCCCATTTTCAGAACTAATATTCAATTAGGCTAAAAAATTTTCCATATGTTATGTGAGTTAAATACAAGAAATTATTTAATAAATTGACATATATAAAAGTAGTCAAGAATATTTAAAAAAAAATTATTTTGTTTTTTGTTAAAAATATAAAAGGAATTGTCAATATCTAAAAATCAAAAAACAATATTACTTTAGTTTTTTTTTTTTTTTTTTTTAATAAAAAGAAAAAAAGTTTTTGTTTAATTAAAAAAAAATTTAAAAAAATAGTTTTTTTTTAATATTTTTTTTAGTTTAATTAAATCTAAAAAATTGATTGGAACAAAAAATGTTTCCTTAATAAATTCAAAAAGATTAATCAATCATTCGTTAAAAAACAATATTCGAATTTTTTTCGGCAAAAATTTCCAAAACCGTTCCCTTCTTCGAATTTTATCTTTGGTGTCATCATCAATCCTCTGGAAAAATTTCCTATCATCCAAATAATCATATATCCCTTTCAATTCCTTCTCATTTTCATCCATATCTCCCAAAGCAAATCTAATCAATCCAGTCACTATTTCCTGCATTTCAAAGTCCTCATAAATCTTCTTAAATTGATTCTTTGGTGTATAATATCCTGTTTTTTTAAAACCTCCAGTTGAATCAAACTCATACAATTTCCATATATTTCCGTTTGTTTGTAAGACCCTTGAAAATTGAATTTCATTATTTTTGTCAACAGCTTTCATATTATCTAAAGCCCACAAGCCGGCTCCCACAGCTTCCGCGAGATTCCATTCATCAGTATAAACATTTGCTAATTTATTCAAGACTCTTTTACTTTTTATAATAGGAATGAAAGGCAAATGATTTTCATGGGTTTTATGATAAATTAGAAAAGGCACTGTACCATGAAACCTACATTTTGTAGATGGGAGACATTTGTAATCGTAATAAAAATCAAAGTTTGTGCCTTTCAAAGCCTCAAAAATCAACGTGTCTATCAATTCATTGTAGCTCATTTCATCAGAAAAGTACCGTCTTTTGGAAAATTCTTTCATTTTAAGGTAAAACTCCTTTGATGGCATTTTCCTTTGGATCAGGGGGGTCCATCTAAAAGGCGATTTGAGTTGCAAGTTAAAAGAATAATTTGTGAATGTTAGAATGTCTTCATCTTGAAGTTTTTCGAAAGGAGGCAAGGGGGTAAACGTCTTTTTTGAGGCTTGGAGAGAAGTGGGAATAAGTTCTTTGGTCGAGGTTTTGGGAGTGAACAAGGATTTTAGAAAAGATTGAGAAGGGAGCTTTTCATTTGAAAAAATAAATTTAGGGATATTGAGAGTTCGGATCATTTATTTTAAAATTTGAGAACTTTTCAGTCCTCATAATTTTTTTTCAGATCAAATAAAATATTTATATTTTTCTTTTTTTATCTAAAACTTTTTCGTTTTTTTTAAAACAAGAAATAATGAAACGATGAATTGGTTTGAAGTTTTTGGATTTTTAAAAAAATAATGTTTTGTTTCTAAAAATAAATAAAATATTTAAAACTAAATTCAATATAATCGAAAACAAAAAAGTTA
>Ga0302186_10003041_pt1 | contig 12540 bp, 12 predicted proteins | sample II_Bog_E1_2_FD_198782 | JGI IMG/M metagenome (GOLD analysis project Ga0302186, IMG submission 198782) | Peat permafrost microbial communities from Stordalen Mire near Abisko, Sweden - II_Bog_E1_1 | ecosystem: Environmental > Terrestrial > Soil > Wetlands > Peat | place: Sweden: Abisko... | reverse complement strand
ATGTGAAAATCAAAGGAAAAGAAGGAAAAATAAAAGAGAAGGAATTTAAAGTTTAATTGGTTTTTGTAATAAAATTAAGTTTATTAAAAAATAGAATTTTATATTATAAAAAAAAAATTATGAATTCATTCAAAAAAATTATAAAAAAAATTAATTTTTTTATGTATTTTTATTTTTCGATTTTTTTCAAATAAAAAAAAAATCAATACTTCGAAAAAAATTTAATCAAAAAAACTTTTTTTTGTAAGAGTTTTATCTCTAAATTACCCCCAATGAAAAACTCTTATTCTTCACATTCCTTTGATTCCCAGAACGTTTTCCATCCATCCGAACACCGTTATTGTCCTTGGGACGGTTATAAATTCACAGAGCACGACACAGAATGTCAGACGTGTGGTCATACTCGTTTCAAAGTCTCTAAATAAAAATATTTTTCAAATATTTATTTTCAGAATGATGTCAAATCCACAATCCTCGAACCAAACACCACCACCATTAAGCAAGGGAAGGTATGGAAAAAGGTACTTTATGAAAAACAACCATTTGAGGATAATTATCTCGACCAAACTTTCCTCAGTTGTTTGGAAGCGAAAGGTTTTTTTCTTACTATCATTAGGAGAAATTTATTATCTTTGACATAGACACTTATAAAAATCTGGTGTATAGGGATATAGTGTTTAACACCACAGAAATCAGTTTTGCTATAAGTTTGATAGTGCTTTTCTTGATGATGTTCCATTTTTTGCTCAATAAGAAGATTTCTGAACAAGTCTTGATTGTGATTTTGTTCATTTTCAGCGTAACAGGCACCTTCATATTTATTATCTTGAGTCCGAAGATATTCAAAATCCATAGCATTCTCTCAAATATCAAGAGTATAGGGATAATTCTTGGCACTTTGTTTTTGTTTTCACCTGTTATGAGGACCATTTTTCAGAATTACGCTGAAAACACCACCTATGCTTTAAGTTTTGGTGAAATTTCTTTGTTTGTTGTGAATTATAATTAGAAATTATGTTTTTTAGGGCTCATCTTATATCATTTGATCGCAAAAGATTATAACACGGAAGCAAGTCCTTCGTAAATTTTTTAAGAGTCTTATGAAATTTGGTGAAAAAATTAACTAGAGTGCAATCTTTTAAAGTTGACACTGCCACTTTGAGCTCATTTTTCTTTTCCTTGTTACTCGCCTCAAGATTGAGCAATGAATTTCAAGTTTTTTCGCTACTTTTAATTTCTATGCTGTAAATTACCATTTTAAAAAAATAAATTACCATAAATTATTTATAAATAAAATTTCAGGTTTTTTGTCTTCTCGAAGTTCTTCAAAAGATCCATTCAAGTTGTTTTTCAATTTTTTCTCATAATTAATTAATTTATTTATATATGAAAAAGGATTTCTCAAAAAAATTCTATTGTTATTTCCTTGTGGCGTTTTTCCTGACACTTGTCGGACTTTTATATAATATTTCGAGATTCTTGGCCTTCTTATATTTCTTCACGTAAGATTTTTTCTAAGCTGTCCATTAAAATTAATAGACTGTTTATTATCACTTTCTTATGCCCGCTTTGGCTAATTTGGCTTTATCAATACAAGAAGTAAAACTCGAAATAAATGATTTTAATATTTTTTATGATTTTTTTTTTAGTGTGATTCATGGTCCTTGGGACTTGCCTTTTGTTAGAAGCTATAATATCGATTAAAGAGAAATTAAATAAACAACTTATTAATAGTTTGGAAGAATTTTTTCTTTAAATGAAAAATTATTTCATTAATTCTTTTTAAAAAAATTAAAGATTTTAATAAAAAAAACAAAAATTTCATACTTTTATTTAATAAAACTAAAATGAAAAATCAAAAAATAAAATTTCAAAAATTGAAATTAAAAATTAAAAAGAAAATAGAAATTCAATATTTGGCATTAAAAAAAATATCTGGAATAATTATTTATCTTTTCCCTCAATTTTCTTCTTCAAATATTCAAACATCTCTCTCTTCGCTTTCTTCCCCACTTCATTCGGACTAATATCAAATCCATGTTCCCCTGGGTAAATTCTGCAAATTGCCTTATTTCCGCTTTCCTTCAATTTCTCATAATAAAGCTCTCCCTCTGAGCAAAAGTAATCCCTTTCCCCTAAAAGAAAATACGCATCTGGTAACCCCTTTAAACTCTTAGCTTTTAAGGGACATAAATATGGGTTTTCATAGTCATTTTGATCCCTCATGAGCATATCATTGATATATTTGATCGATGATTCCCCATGGAAATACCAATCCTTATACAAAATCTGGCTCTTTAATCCTTTGTCAGTGTAAAATAACGCCGGACATGCCAAAAGTTGACAGATAATATCCAGACCTAACCCTCTATCTCTCACCAACAATGTAGAACAAGTCGCTATATTACCCCCAGCACTAGCCCCATAAACAACCAACCTGCCATCCCAATGCTTTTCTAATATTTTGTTGGATTTGGCTGTGATATAGCTTAAACATGAATAAGAATCCTCCAATGCCTTGGGAAATTTATTTTCAGGAGCCAAACGATAACTTATTGTGACTAACATGACACCTAAATCCAATACTTCATCCTTATTAGGCATAGGAAGCTCAACACTAAATCCTCCTGGATACAAATAATAGACAATTGGTATTTTTCGCTCAGTTGACAAAATATCTTCTTTTATATAAATCTTCATTGGAACCTGATGATCATCTATTAAAGATTTCACCTTTAAACTCTCTATGTGTGTATTCACAGGGTCTGGGGGAACAGGCATGCCACCGCTGATAAGTTGATTGAATTTTTGGACTAATTTGAATCGGAGAGGACAAAAACCTTTATTTTCATAAACGCCCATGAAGAAATTGTCGATTCGGAAACGAAAATCAATGATTTTTATGATAAATTCGACCTGCGGATTCATAAAGTACATTCTAGCCAAAAACACGATGAAGAGGACGAGAAGCACTATTGAAAGAATCCATGAAATGGTGAAAATTTTGTACAGCAAGTACAAAAGGAAAAGGTAGAAAATAACTCCAAAAATTGGCATTTTGTTTTTGTTTCCCAAATGATAGTTTAATTTAAAAAATTGCAATAAATTCTGAAATTTTCTTGGTTCACTCCCCAAAAAAATAATAAAATTATTTCTATTTTTAAAAACAAAATTCCAACAAATTCTGAAATTTCTTCTGTTCATTCATCCCCAAAAAAAAAAACTAACTTAAAATTAATCTATCAATTCAAAAACTAACCCCCTCCAACATGAATTCCAAACATCTTAAAAAAAAGCCTCCGCCATCCGCCAACTCCAAACTGAAGCCCACAGTCCCCAAAAACCAGCAACCCTCAAACCAACAACCTCCCAACTTCAAAAAGCCTGCAGTTCCTACAAATCCTAAGCTTCTTGCCATGGAAAGTCTGAACAACGCTATTCATGAATATCTGCTCAAAAACAATTATTTAAAAACCCTGTTGACTTTTCAAGAGGAGCTCTTGAAAAACTATTCTATCAATAGAAACCTTCAAGCGAACGTATCAGAAGCCACTTCTATTGAGGAGCAAATGGTGGAATCATTTGAAAATGGCAACCGAGATGTTTTTTATGAGAAATGGAACAGTTTTGTGCCGATTAACATTCGATTCGAAGATGTGAATTGTTGCAAGTTGGAGTTCTATTTACAGATTTATTTCCTGATATATAACATTCATCCCTTGTTCAAAAAATCTCAATTCCTAGATAAAAACATCGTGATTAAATATAAAAAGTATCTGGAAACCAAAGGCTCGGAACTCTCTAAAACTAGTGAATTTTTGCCATATTATGCACTGCCTTATATAGAAAAACCTCAGGACCATCCAGCCCTCAAGGAGTTGTTCACAAAGGAATGGATCATTAATTTAAGAAGCAAATTATTAGAATTTCTTTCTAATTTGTTCAATTCTCAAGAAGTGCCTTTTTTGTATCAAATTTTCCAATATTATCAAGGCAACAAAAGTCTCAATATGAACATGTCCCCACAATCCCTAGACACTGTTGAGAATAAAGAGAGATATATACAACAATTGGAAACGAATAATAAGGAATTGGTTACCGTTATTCAGGATTTCAACACTAAATACACTCAAATGCAAAAAAATTATAAACAATTCGCAGAATCAGCAAAAGCCAATTTACTTGAAAGCCAGAACAAATGGTCTGCTGTTGCCAAAGAATTGGTGAGCATTTCGAAGGAATTGATTACAGGAGTAGAAAATCTAAAGGGTGGAACAGGAATTAATGAGAAGAAATTCGCAGTGCTAGTGAATAAAACCATGAAATATGAGAAGTTTTTAAACACGAACCTTGAGGATCTGATCTCACAAAGTCAGGATGTCAGCTTGTTTGATAAGGCGAGCACAATCAATGACAATGATAAATATTCCGAGTTGAACATTTCACCGATCCCACAACAAGACAATACCCAATGTAAGTTATTTTTTTATATTTTCTTTGTTTTTTGTTCATATTCTTTAAAAATAATTAGCCATTTTATAAAAAACAAAGCATCACTTTTATATAAAATATTATTTTTTATTATATTTTTTAATGTCTTTGAAATTTTATTTGTGATGATATTTTTAATATCTTTTAAATTTTATTTGTTATGATATTTTTATATATTTATTCATCTTATACTTGATTTATTTTTTTTCTTCATAGATTTCAAAGACTTGCCGGTTGAACAGGTAGTTTCTCATAAAAACCTAACAAATCATATCAATCCTGGTTTTGACGCTTTGGATTTCGTGAAAATCAAAGAAAATTTCCATAAAATCGAAAATGAAGAATTTACTTGCGCAATTTTGCAGGCATTGCGTTGGCGAATCACCCGTAGCAAGAATTCCCAAAGAAGAGAAGTGATCATGAATTATGCTATTAATGACATTTTGGGATGTAATGGTGAAGAAAACGCGATAATTCAGGAAAATTTGATAACAGCCAGCTCTCAAAAAACTAAAGAGTTTTTCATCTAAATATTAATTTTTTTAGAAAATTATTAAACAGATTCTCAATGAGATTAATAAATGCTTTGGCTTCAGATTATTATGGTCGAACTTATCTTGTCTCCAACGAGAAAACCGTCATTCGATTAATAGGCATCTTAAAAACTGAGGTTCGTTTTTAAATAAAATCATATGACTTTGGGAAAAAAAAAATAAAGAAAGCTGATTCCTTAGTCAGAAGAAACACTTTAGGATCACTTCAGAAGCTTTCATTGAGAAAAAAACCACAGATAATTATGATAGAAAATGGATTGATTGGTTGGATAGTTAATACATTGAAAAACGTAATTTAACAGATAAAACATCAAATGTAAATTCATTTAGGAAAAAGAAACTTTATCAGAATATAGCATTGAATATACCACGGCTCTTTTTATGAATTTATCGCTTCGAAGTGCTGGCAAAACAAAATGTGAGGATCCGAAGGTTGTTTATATTTTATAAAAAAATTTATAAGATTTTAAAATTTATAACAGGAAGACGTTCTTACAGTTCTCAACGAGCTTCTTGAAAATGAAAATATGCAAGTTCGGACATTTGTCAATGGAACTCTTTATTCTCTTTTTTCGAGGCCTGTGATTCGAGAACAAGCAAAAGTTTACTTTTATTAAATTTCTGAAATTTTTTTTTTTCAAAAATTCATAAAAAATTTAGGCGATTGGCATGATGGACATTTTGAAATATTTAATGGAGAATTCAGACGAACGTTTTACGAAACAAATTCAATATATTATGGACCAATTGAGCATGGATCCCTTGAAGGATAAATCAGAAACCATGTCCAAGAGCCAAACATTATCAGAATCCAATGAAGAAGACAATGATGTTGATGATCTTGATGAAGATGATGATTTAGTGGAGGAGGAAGAATTAGAAGAAAGCATCCATTTGGAGAAATCATTTCCTTTAGGTGAAGACTTGTTGGCCAAATATTTCCTTTTGCCAGCTGAAATTGGTGAAAAACAGAAAAACATGATCAGATCTCTAATGAAAGAACAACAAAAGAGTCCTAATGTGTCGAGAATCCATGATAAAAGTCTTGAAAATGTTAATAGCAACATGTTCAAAAGACCCACCACACCCTCTTTGATCAGTAATAATGTGTCGATTATGGAGAATAATAGAGATCTTCCATCGGAAATGAGGGCCAGACCCAAAATCCTGAGAACGCCTATGGAAGGAGGAGGGAAAAATTCAAATGTGTTCGATCAAAGTAAAGAGGAAAGGAAGGAAAATGATCCTATGGATGGTTCTGGCTCTGGGCATGGAAAAGGCATCCTTTTTATGGAAAGTCCATTTATGAACGAGAAAAAAATTGAGTTGAGGGTAAAAAAAGGAATTTTTTATATAAAAGAAAATAATTTTTTTTTTTGGTTAGAAAATGGCTCAAACTAGCGAAGAATATAAAAACGCGTTTGAATCCAGAAGCAAAATTATAAGAACCCCTCCGAGTAAATATTAAGCTAGATCTAAATAGAACAAGAATCTAAGGACTTATTTTACGACTGTTTATTTGTTTAAATTACTCAATGATTATCTAAAAAAACAAAAGTTTTATTGATAAAATTTCCATTAGAAATCAATAGATAATAAAAAAAAAAGTTCAGAATACATTCTAAATATTAAATTTTAATAAAAAAAAAGTTTATATCCAAATGGAAAACGAAGGCCTCCCGAAATCTGAAGACGAAAAACCAATTCAAATAGAAAATGAAAAACTTCCACCACCCGTACCAAATTTGGATTTGTCCTTTCACTTAAACAAGCCGAAAAAACCAGACCCTGTCAAAGACAAGCTCATTGAAAAAGCCTTAAAATTCCAAGGTGACCCAACACTTGAGGTCACCCAAAAATATAGATTGACTGAAGATAAAAACCCAGAATGTCTTCAAGAAGCAGATGCAACGGGTGTGAAGCCAGAAGAGAATCTTGAGAACAAGACCCAATGCAAGAAATGCCAAAAATTCCTTCTAAATGATGAAATGCAATCCCATATTAACTCGCATACTTCACAAGTAAATAAAAAGAGGATATAATTTTGTTAAGTATATAAAGATTTTGGATTGGCTGTTCATTGGAGGGGAGGTCAATGCCAACAACCTCACGGAATTAAAAGAAAGGGATCGGGTCGATTGTATAATAAACACCACTGAGGAAGTAGCTAATTATTTTCCTGAAGATTTCAATTATGTTAATTATCATATTTTGGTAAAAATTTTAAAAACTTGATAAAAATGAAATATTTTTAGGATGAAGTAAAACAAGACATTCGATCAATTTTTGAAGATTTTGCAAATAAACTTGATGAATTCCATAATAACAACAAAAGAGTCCTAGTGCATTGCATTCAAGGGATCTCAAGATCAGTTTCTATGGTGATAGCATATTTGATTGCAAAAGAAAAAATTAGCTTGAAGGATGCTTATGCTAAGGTGAAAGAAAATAGGAAGTTGGCGAGACCAAATAAAGGCTTTTTGAAACAATTGATTGATTTTGAATTTATAAGAAGAGGGGAGAACTCTTTGAGCATAGACGATTTATATCCACCTGGAACTATAACTTTTATGAGTCTTAATGATAAATTTGATTGAAGGGGTTCATTATTTTAAAAAATGACTTTTTTCTTATGTTTCTTAAATTTACAAATTTTAAAGTAATACAAAGAGAAAAATATTTTATAAAATTTTTTTTTAAAAAATAATCATGATTATTAATGAGTTTTTTTTATTAAATTTTTTTAAATCAATTTTTGAATATTGAAATAATTTTTTTTCATATTGTAATTATTTAATAAAAATAAAGAATTATAATGAAAAATACATATATCAAGGAAAATTTTTTACAGAATAATTTTTTGAAAATATAATGAATAAAACTACTCCTCCAACCCCATATTTTTTGAAAAAAAACTATAATTTTATTGCATTCCCCAATTGATTAAACAATATTTTAATTATGGAAAGAGCTTTCTCCAACTTGCAGGATTCTTTTTAAATCATTTTCAATTCTTTTATTACCCATTTCGAAGATGTCCTTCAAATTCTCCATATTTCTTCTCTTTATCTCGTTCCTGTCAAAATTAAAAATCAAATTAACCAAAGACTGTTTCCTCTTCTGAATTTCTACGATCTTTTCTTCCACTGAATCAACCGTAATAAACTTATATGCCCGCACAAACTTCTTCTGTCCTATCCGATGTACCCTATCCAATGCTTGTTGCTCTACAGCTGGGTTCCACCAAGGATCCACCAAAACCACATTATTTGCACTTACCAAATTCAACCCCACAGAACCTGCCATAAGCGAAATCAAAATAACCTTGCATTCAAGGTCGCTTTCAAATAATTGCAAGGATCTGGTTCTTTCCTCTATCGACATTGATCCTTGCAATTTCTAATTTTTATAACAGTTATTTACCTTAACGATTAAGATAATAATGGAAAGTAACGCAATTGTTGATTTTTCTTTGTGCGAGTTCATACTCAAACATAGTGATCATTTTTAGGAACTGAGTGTATACTACACATTTTTCGTTCCGAGCAACCACTTCATTGATTACCTGAACAACACTTTCTATCTTGCTGCTTATCTTGTAATTTTTGAGGTCGAAATCAATTTCACTTAAAAAAAGATTAATTAAAATGTGAAAAACGAAAAAAATTCCAACTTGTCAAAAATTTTGCAAATTTCCTCAATCTCCAAAGGTTTTCTACAAATAGGGCACGAATGTTTAGTCTCAACTGTCTTTTTCAAGCATTCATAACATAAAATGTGACAGCATCTGGAAAGACCAGGTTCGTTAACATCATTAAAGCAAACTGCGCAATCTGCAAATTCTTCGTTCTGTATCCTTTGAATAACCTCTTCATAAAATTCTTTTCCTTCAAACGGGTCTTTTTCTTCCTGTTTTTTCTCCTCAAAATTACCCATTTTATCCCTCTGCTGTGTGTCATCGATTTTTTTAAAAAGAAAGTCCTTCACATGCGAATCGATCGATTGTTTATCTCTTTCTGTAAAAACAAAACTGGGATGGTCGCAACACTGTCTTAAATGCATCAACATCCCAAACACCCCTGAATAATTCTTAAAAGCAACCCCATGTCTCAATAAAGTTTTAAATTTTTCCCTGCTCTGTTTAAACAACGGATCGTATATTTTCCGTTCCTCTTTTGTCATAACCACCTTGAGTGAAATTTTATTTTTTAAAAAAAATTCATAAGAAAATCCCTCCCAATATGACCTGAGATTAAAAATAAAATAAAATAATAATAAGCACCTTAATAATTTCCAAAGATTTTCCAGGCAGATTTATTAGATCCAACCCCACCAACTCTTTAGTTCTTCGCAAAGAAATAGGCCCGAGTATATTTTTTAGAATTTTCTCCTTGTCACCCCCTGATTTATTCACATATGTGTTCCACCAAATATACTCTTCACCAAACAATTCCACTTTTAAAAACTTCAACAAACTAAAGAGGTCATCTATGTGGTTTTGTATGGGAGTCCCAGTCAAACACCAGCGGTTTTCCGCTTTTAAAGCGCAACATGCACGTAATTGCAAGGATTTCTTGTTTTTCACTGTGTGAGCTTCATCCAAAATTACTCTCAGCCAATTTTTCGTGTACATTTTGGAGTTTTGGGTGTTTGTAAACCTTTTATGCTCAGCTAAAAGAGTGTGATAAGTTGTGAGGATTACATCAAAATCATCGAAGGAGAAATTTAATTGGTTTAATCCGTGGAAAACGCATACCCGTAAGGTGTTTTTCCTTGTGTGGGTGTATATTTCAGATTTCCATTGGTGCAAAATCGACAATGGAGTCACCACAAGCGTTTGACCTCGTTTTGACTGGTTTTTGATATTTTTTTCATGTGTTTCTGAATGTTTGTTGGCATTTCTTTCATGGTTCACCTTTAAATATGTTTTTTGCAATACAATGTCAATCCCTGTAATCCGTTCGAACAAATCCAATCTTTTTTTGATAAGATCTGCCTCTAATAAGGTTTCTGATTTTCTTTTCAGGGGGTTTTCCATTTTTCGATCAATCTGATTAAATTTTGGCCTACGCACGTATTTATTTAAAATTTTTTCAATTCGTTTGAACTCAGATGCTTTTGAGTTTGATGAATTTGTTAGAATTAACGCTAAAATCATCAATGTTTTCCCAAGACCCATTTCGTCAGCCAAAATTCCGCCTTTACAAAATTCTTGCAAATGGTAATCCAAGTAAATCTGTCCATTGACAATATTCAAAAAGAGACTTTTTCCATCGGGAAGCTCGTAAACTTCCAAGAACCCATTGACAGAGTTTTGAAATAAATCTCTATTTTCAACATCTGATTCAAACAATTCTTTGTGAGAAATTGCGTTTTCTCTATAAAGAAACCACGTCAAAGCTTGCTTCTGGTATTCATATAAATTAGTCACCATTTTTTTGGGTTGTGCATGTGCCACAAATTTTGAGGAATCATTGAAACTTACAAAATAATTGTTTTTGGGTGGGTCGTTTTTGTCAATTTCAGGTTGTATGTAAGCATCTTTTGCATTGTTTAAACAATTTTTTCGGAAACTGTTCTTTAAGTTACAATTTTTATTTATTCCCGAAAAACTTTGCTCCCGAAAAACAATTTTCTCCTTGCTATGGAAAATAGAAAACTGTTTTTTTGCCTGAAAGTCCCTCAAAACTACTGGAGAAGCATAATATTCCGGTCTTGGGGGCTCACAAAATAAATTGGGGTACATAGAGCATATCCCCATGGATTGATATCTCTTTTTGAAATTTTTGATTCTTTCCTTCACAGTGATAAGGGCATCTAATTTTTTCTTGATCTTCAGCAAGTCCAAAAGAATCAAAAAGGATTCCTTGCAAACTGAAACAGCGTCATTAAACAAAACTTTTTTTAATTTTTCTGTAATTTCAAGGCCAACCAATATTTTTTCCGGCTGTAAAAGTTCCTTAATTCTGAAAATTTTGTAAGCTGCCCGTTCTGTCAAAAAAACCTGGATTTTAAGTTGCGAGTCATTTAAAGGAGACGGGTTCAATGTCACGATTTTGAAATTCAAAAGAAAGTGCCAAATGTTTGAAAAAAGGTGAAAAATGGGGAAAATTTTGTTATCCCAATTGAGGAAGGAGTCCCTTGCTAAAAAATGACCATTTGAATCAGCTTCAAGGGGGTTTGTTTCGAATTTTATGTTTTGGTAGGAGGAAAAACTAGTGTTGGATGAAGGTGGACGGTCAAAGACGAAAGTTCCCAGATAAAGTGGCCATTTAATTAGATTAAATTTTTGGTTGTTGTCAATATTTTTTTGTGAGTGGATGTTTTTTTTGTTGAAATTTTCTGGCTTAGTAATACCTTTTTTGGTTTTTAGCGTGTTGTTATTCTTAATTGAGGGGACATTTTTGTTGAGATTTTCAGGAGAAATTTTGTGGTATTTTTGTATTTTATGTTTATATGTATTATTTTTTGAGGAGGGGACATTTTTGTTAAAATTAAGATGATTGTTATTTGAGAAGAAGGAGGAGGAGGAGAATGAGGAAAAAGTTTTGACGAGATCTTCTCGATATATTTTCCCTTTTTCAATGGAAATTGAGTCATTAATTTCCTGGAATTCATTTTGGTTAACATCTCCCAGAATTTCTCTTTCATTTGCTTTATTAACCATTCTATCATTTTCACCAAAGTTTGAGGAAATATTTTCCTCTGAATTTTTTTGTTTTTTATGAATCTTCAGGAAATCTTTGCTTTTTTGGGTTTCTTCATTTTCTTCTGGACTTTTTTCGTCATTTGAATTATGAAAGGAAACTTCCATTCTATTATTGTCACCAAAATTCGAGGAAGGATTTTCTCCTGAATTTTTTTGTTGGTTTGGATATTTTAAGAAATCAAATTCTTCCAACTCCACAACTTCCTCTGACATAGCTTCTCGATATATTTTCCCTTTTTCAATGGAAATTGAGTCATTAAATTCCTGGAATTCATTTTGGTTAACATCTCCCAGAATTTTTCTTTCATTTGCTTTATTAACCATTCTATCATTTTCACCAAAGTTTGAGGAAATATTTTCCTCTGAATTTTTTTGTTTTTTATGAATCTTCAGGAAATCTTTGCTTTTTTGTGTTTCTTCATTTTCTTCTGGACTTTTTTCGTCATTTGAATTATGAAAGGAAACTTCCATTCTATTTTTATCACCAAAATTCGAGGAAGGATTTTCTCCTGAATTTTTTTGTTGGTTTGGATAGTTTAAGAAATCAAATTCTTCCAACTCCACAACTTCCTCTGACATAGCTCCATTATTTGAGCAAATTTCGGACTTTCCAATATTATTGCTTTCTTCGTTTTCGAACAAATGCATTTTCTTCAAAACCAATTCATTCTTGTTTTTTTTTTCTTGTTCTTCTATGTCAGAATTATCACATTTTTCAGAACCATATGTTGCAGAATCTATTTTCAGGAAATTTTCATGACTTAGTAGGGATTTATTATTTTTGTT
>Ga0302186_10003039_pt1 | contig 12542 bp, 8 predicted proteins | sample II_Bog_E1_2_FD_198782 | JGI IMG/M metagenome (GOLD analysis project Ga0302186, IMG submission 198782) | Peat permafrost microbial communities from Stordalen Mire near Abisko, Sweden - II_Bog_E1_1 | ecosystem: Environmental > Terrestrial > Soil > Wetlands > Peat | place: Sweden: Abisko, Stordalen... | reverse complement strand
GCCATTCGAGGAGGCGCCTGTGGGTCACCAGGAGGCGAAGGAGCGTTCTCGCGACGGCGTCGATGCTGATGAACGCGTCGTAAGGCAGGAAGGCCAGCGTGAGCGCGACCTGGCAGAGTTGCCTGGAGAACGCCCGGCACACGCCCTCCAGATGGATCGAGAGCGGGAGGTCCGCCGGCTTTCTCCACAGGTCGAGCACCGTCGACAGTAGCCCGGGGAGCATGACGATCGCCAGGACGAGCAGCGTGGCCCTGCCCCCCAACCCGGGGAAGAAAAGCCAGCCGCCGAGCAACAGGAGCACCAGGGCCAAGGGAACGAGGCTGCGCCTCAGGTTGTCGAAGATCTTCCACTGCGACAGCCGCGAGAGGGGATTAGCCACGCGGCAGGCATCGGGGCCCGGGACCCGCGGAAGCAGCCATTGGGTGATCTGCCAGTCGCCGCGGATCCAACGGTGGCGCCTGTCCACGTCCACGTTGTAGCGGGAGGGATACTGCTCGTAGAATTCCACGTCGCTTACGAGGGCGGATCGCGCGTGGCAGGCCTCGAGGAGATCGTGGCTTAAGACGGTGTTTTCCGGGAACCGACCCTTCATGGCCTGCTCGAAGGCATCGACGTCGTAGATGCCCTTGCCGATGAACGAGCCTTCCTGGAACACATCTTGGTAGACGTCGGACACCTCCCGCGTATAGGGATCAATCCCTGCGTCGCCGGCGAAGAGCCGGGCAAACAAGGACCTTCGCGCGCCCGGCAGGCTGACGCCGATGCGCGGCTGAAGGATGCCGTAGCCCTCGGCGACAACCCCCCTCTTGTCGTCGAACACCGGGCGGTTCAGGGGATGGGCCATCGATCCGACAAGCTGGCGGGCGACATCGCGTGGAAGCTGCGTGTCGGTGTCCAGCGTGATGACATATTTGATCGCCGAAAACTCCCCGACGGCTCCCACGACAAGGGAGAAATTCTCCCGCCCTCGGCCCCTTAGGAGCGCATTGAACTCGCACAGCTTCCCCCGCTTCCGCTCATACCCCATCCACTTTCCTTCGCCCGCATTCCACAGGCGCGGCCGGTGCAGCAGGAGGAACTTGTCCTGCGCCAACGAGAGATATTTTCGGTTGAGCATCTCTATCCCCTCACTGGCCCTCCGAAGGAGGGCACTGTCCCCGGGCAGATCCTGCGCCGACGCGTCGCTCAAATCGGTGAGCAGGGCGAAGTGGAGGCGCGGGTCACGATTGGAAAGGTGGTGGATCTCCAGGGCCTCGATCAGGCCGTCCACGCCCTTGAGGCTTGAGAGGATGGTCGGGACCACCACCATCGCGCCGCAGTCCTCCGCGATCCCGGACGAAAAGTCCATCCTGGGAAGCAGGCGCGGCTTCACTAGCAGCATGGACAGCCAGTTCACCAGCGAAACGGCGAGCTGGCTGGCGCACAGCGCCAAGACCAGGCCCAGAAGGACGAGCTTCCACTCCGGCCCCCCCGAGGCATGCACCGACCTGACCGCCCAGAATGTGGGGAGTAGCGTCAGCAACCCGATCGCCCCCATGTAGAACACGAGGGGGAACCTATGGATCGCGTTCTCGATCATGGTGCGCCAGGGCCACCGCACGCCCACGGCGGCTCCGAGCGCGGACCGCCCCTTGTCGATCAGGTAGAATCCCACGTGAGCGGCGCGAAGCTTGGGTCCGGACGCCTGCGCCGCTTCCCCGGCCAGCCGGATGGCGAGCTTCGCCACGTCGGGCTCTTCCGTCCGGCTGTGTCGGGAAAAGAATTCGACCTCGTGCCGGTAGCGGTCGCGGGTCACGAAATCCATCGCGGGGTAGACCCCCATCGGGTCTGACCGAAGCGTTTTCTCCACGACACTCAGCTCCTCCACAAAATCCTTCCAATCCGTGGCGCTCATCAGCCGCAGGCTCGCGATGCAGTGGCTGACGGAGACCTGGTCGGCCGCCTGGCTTTGGCTCTCCTGCTGGACCAAATGCTCGACGGAGAGACCCTCCTCGACCAGGCGCTGCTCAAGCCAGCTGCGGGCCAGATGCAGGGCGGTGCTTTGGCGGGAAAGCCTCTGGCTGAATTCCGCCACGAAGGAGCTGGTCAGAGGGAGCTCGGACTTGGCCATGTCCGCCACGATGATGACGACCTGCGAGGGGTTTTCCTCCACCACCCGCTGGAGGCGGTCGACCCAAAGGTCGGCCAGATCTCGGTCCAACCGAGCAAGGGCAAGCCGCGATGTGACGCGGTTAAGGTTCTCGATCAGGCCGAGGCGCAGCATGATCGGTATCGCCCATAGCTCGCCGAGCTTGAGGCTGTCCACGGTCTGGTAGGCAGCGACGAACGTGCTAAGCGGTGCCATGTCGATCTGTGCGTCGACATGCGATATGAGCTCGAGAACGATGCCGTAGACGCGGGGAAAGCCCGCCAAGGGACCGTTTGTCAACCGGGGCAGTTCCCGGCTGTAGCTCCGGGGCAAATGCCGCCGGGCCATCTGGATCTGCTCCTCTATAAGATAGAAATTGTCCAGGAGCCACTCAGCGGCGGGAGTGACGCGCCTTCTGGCGTCCACCGCTTGCGTCGCCTTGTTGAAGGCCCTCAGGCCTCGTTTGTTTCTATCCAGCCTGGATAGCAATCGGTTAGGGCCCCGCTGGATGGCATGCTTTTGGTCCGAGGCCAACGCCTTTGCATGGCGAGCGAGTTGGTCGACGCTGAACAATTCGGCCCTCAGGGGCGGGTCGCTCGCGAATTTGCGCGATCGCGTCTGCCTGGCTATCCAGGTCTGCCAATGGAACAAGGCGCTTTGCATCAGGACCTTGTGAAGATTGGAAAAGGGATTATGGGGTGGATGTTGTGACGGGACTCGGTCCGTCCGGCAGGCCGCCGTTTTTCCCACGCTTCCCCCCCTCTTGGCGCGCCCTGGATTGCGACCTGGATGTGAGCCAATAGAGCCCGCAACGGGTCCAGCGGGGACCCGATGGGGGGCTTTCGCGTCGGCGGGCTACCAGGGAAGACTCTCAATCGGGCCAGATTATGCACTTCTGACCGATCAAAGGGTATGGGGTGTTCCGCCCGTTGCGGGGCACAGATTCTTCCCCGCGGTAGGTCGTGTGCTCGCCTCCACCAGGGTCATTGCCGCTCCCTGTCGCCCCGTCCCAAACCTTTCCCCTTCGCATTGCGTCTCGCTTCGTATTGCATCCACCGAGAGCAAAACTGCGTAGAATTGAGCAACCATCGAACCGCGGAAAACACACGATGAAACCCCGTTATTCCGCCACCGCCCTGATCCTTTTCATCCTGCTTGCCGGGACCCTGCCCAGCCGGGCCGAGACCGCGCCCGCCGCGGAAGGGCCCCAAGGCGACCTCACGATCGTCGTCGTCGAGTCCCTGAACCGGGGGCCGGGCCGAATCGCCAACTTTGACCGGATAAGCGAGGTCTTCACCGACATATTTGAGGAGCGCAAATGGCCCCTGAACATCAAGGTTGAGCGTTTTGCGGCAAACACGCCGACCGACGAGACGCAGCTGCGCATCTTCTACCAGGGCACCCGCGAGGAGGTCCCGGGAGAGCTGGTCTTCCGGGCCTGGATGATCCTGTACGAGCACGGCAACAAACATGACTTCGGCGTCGTGAGTTACCGCTACAATGCCCGCCCCGCCCAACAGGAGGATATGATCCTTGAGCATGTGTTCCGCGGGGCCGCCCGCATCGCCGCGGACAAGGTCGAGGCCGTGCTGTTCCCGAAGCCTCACCGGCCCAAGCCCTGACCCCCTCCGCGCTGCCGATCCGTGCCCTCCCCCCCCAAGAACGCAGCCGTCATCGAGGAGGCGTGCCTGCTGGCCCGGATGGGCGTCGGCGACCGGGAGGCCTTCCGCGAGCTCTATTCGCGCTACAGCGCTCCCCTCTTCTCGCTCGCCGTGCGCATGGTCGGCGATTTCGGGCAGGCCGAGGAACTCGTGCAGGACACGTTTCTCAAGATCTGGCGCAACGCGGCATCCTTTGACCCGCGAAGGTCGCGACCCTTCACCTGGGCCGTCACGATCACCCGCAGGACCTGCATCGACCACCTTCGCAAACGGCGGCACAATCCCGTCTCGACCTCCCTCGTACCCGAGGAAGACCTGCCCCGGGAATTCTCGTCGGTGGAGACCGTGCGCCGCTCGGCCGAGAACAGCGAGGACAACGAACTGCTCCGCGGGGCCCTGGCGGAGGTTCCCGCGAACCAACGCCAGGTGCTGGAGCTCGTGCTCTTCAGCGAGATGACGCAGTCCGAGATCGCCGAACACCTCGAGCGGCCGGTCGGCACCGTGAAGTCCTGGATCCGCCGCGGCCTACTCGAACTCCGCAAGACACTCACCGAAAGCCCGCCATGAATCCACAACTCGAAGAACTCGCATTCCAGTACGCGCTCGACCAGCTGAACCCGAGCGAACGCGCGGCCTTTGAGGCCCGCCTTGACCACGATGCCGCATTGGCCGAGTGGGTGCGCGAGCTCCAGGACGCCGTTGACCGGTACGTGCGCGAGCTGCCCCGCCACGAGCCCCCTCCGGGGCTCCTCGCGCGCATAGAGGCCCGCATCGGCCACCCGGAGGTACGCAGGAACCCCCGTTCGCCGGCCCTCTGGTCCGTGGTCGCCCGCTGGGGAATCGCGGCCGTGATCGCGGTTGGGGTCGGCATAATCGCGGTCCAGAGCCTCAGGCAGGCCCCCTTGTCCGCAGGGCATTCCCTTATGGTCGTCGGGCTCGAGCCCCACCAGAGCACGCTCGCCGAGCTCCCGCTCTTGACCCGGCCGCAGAACGCGGATGCCCGATTCATCCAGCTCGCGTCGCTTGCCGAGCAATACTGGGAGAAGCCCGAGGACCTGCCGTTCAAGATGGCTTCGAGCGGCCAGGGTGGGCGCGGGTACGCGCTCTTCGACCCGTCGGGGAGGGAAAGCGCTACCATCTGTGGATCGTTGACTCCGCCTCGGGCCAAGTCCGCGAGGCGGGGGTGCTGCCCGTGACGGACCCAGCCAGCGGGCTCTACTTCTTCACTGTCGCTCCGATCGAGGGCGCAAGACCGGGGAAGTTCGGTTTCTTTGTGACCGCCGAGGACGTGTCGGTCGCCAACCCTGACCAGCCCCGCGGCAAGGTCGTTCTGGGCAACAAGACCATCTAAGGGAGGCTTCCCACAGCCACGGGATTAGCGAGGCGAAGGCCGCGCACCGTCGCGTTCGCGTTGACCTCCTGCGGGCTCCCCGGCCACCTAGGGGGAGCATGACCCCCCTTACGAGCGCAGCCGGCATCCAGGCGAGGGTTTCGGGCAAATGACGACGCCCGCAAAGACGATCGCGCCGGGCAGGTCGGCCATGCAGACCGTCCTTTCCATCCAGATCCTGAGGGGCGTGGCGGCCGTCCTCGTGATGTTGTACCACTACGCCCACTATCTGGATTCGGCGGGCCCAGGGGGCGACCTGGGCACCCGGCTCTTCGCGGGCGGATACGTGGGCGTCGATGTCTTCTTCTTCATCTCGGGCTTCATCATCGTCTACTCGACCGAGCGGAGCGAGCACGCCCGGCCCCTGGATTTTTCGATACGGAGGTTTTTCCGGGTCGTGCCCCTGGCCCAGATCGCCACCCTCCTGTACTTCGCCCTCCTCACGGCGCGACCGACTTCGAGGCTTCTGTGGCAGTCCCTCTTCTTCATACCCCGAGGGTATTCCGACCCGCCGAAGTTCGGCTTCCCGGTCGTCCCGCAGGAGTGGACCCTTCCCTACGAGCTCCTCTTCTACGCAATCTTTGCCCTTGTCCTCATCTTCACCCACAAAAGGCGGGTTGCGGCGGCATCGGTTGCCCTCATCGGGTGCGTCCTCGGGTTCCAATGGGTCCTCGGCGGGCCTTTTTCACTCAGGCCGAACGGCGTGTTTCCGCCCGCGGGCTATTCGGGGAGGGTCCCCCCGGAGTGGCTGGGGCTTCTGGGAAACCCGATCATGCTGGAATTCATCCTCGGCATGGTGCTGGCCGCCACGTTGCTGCGCCATGAGGCTTGGCTGAGGGACAGCCGGCGCGCGCGTGGCGAGCGGCTGGTCGGCATCGTGCTCATCGGGCTTTTTCTCTTCAGCTTTTTTTCGCGCACGGACCCCGGCAACGGGCTCCTCGACAAGGGGGCGGGCGCAGCCTGCCTCGTCGTCGGGGCCCTTCTTCTGGAAGTCTCGTTCCGGGGAGCCCCGGCAACACGGTCTGGCAGGGCCTGCCTCTCCGTGCTCCTGGGGATAGGCGCCATTTCCTACCCCCTCTATCTCGTGCATTTTGGGATTTCCGAAAGGATCCTCAGGCGGGCCTCGAGCCTCCTCGCGGTCCGGGCCCTTGGGGGGATAGAGGAGGTTGCAGCCCTGGTCCTGACCTCCCTTGTCCTGGCTTTAGCGGCGCACCTGTTTGTGGAGCGGCCCCTCGTGCGCGGGGGAAAGTGGTTGATCGCAGAGTACCGGCGTCCGGCACGCTGACAAAAGCCGTTGCCCGTGGCGCGGATCCAACCCGCGAATCGGCTGTCTTATATACGATGACGGGGCCTCGCCAGCCCCCGAGGGCGCCGGCGGGTCCCAGATCCCCCGGATCGGGGGCCCGTCGCCCCCTTTCAACAGGGTCCACCCCATTCAGCCGGTCGGCTGGCTTCCGAACCCAAGTTGGTTAAACTTAATACACTATGATCGATACAATCAAAAAGACCCTGCTCGCCGGACTCGGTGCCGCGGTGGTCACAAGGGACAAGGTCGAGGTCGCGCTCAGTGACCTCGTAAAGCAGGGCAAGGTGAGCTCAACGGAGGCGCGCGAAATGGCGGAGAAGATTGCCGCCGATGGGAAGAAGGAGTTTGAGACCCTGAGCGGCGAATTGAACGCCAGGATCAAAGACGTGCTCGCGGGCTTCAACCGCAACACGCAGGACCGACTCGATGCGCTGGACGCCCGGGTAAGGGCGCTCGAGCACCACCACGAGACCAAGGGAAAGCCCAAGGCAACGTCCAAGGGAACGTGAAACCGCTTAAGGTCATGCGGGAGGCCGTCCGCGCGAAGCAGATTCTCGCGGTGCTCGCCCGGCATGGCTTCAACGGGCTGCTCAACCAGCTGGACCTCCACCCGAGCTTCCTGACCCGGGTGCTGCCGCACCCGACGCCCCGCCCGGTCGCCGAGCGCATCAGGCTGGCAGCCGAGGAGATCGGCCCGACCTTCGTCAAGCTGGGGCAGTTCCTCTCCATGCGGCCCGATGTCGTGCCCCACAACATCATCCTGGAGCTGCGCAAGCTCCAGGACCAGGTCCCGCCGCTGCCCTTCGAGGTCATGAGGCCGGTCCTCGTGGAGGCCCTGGGGCGCGAGCCGTCCGAGGTTTTCGACCAGTTTGACGAGACGGTCACGGCCAGCGCCTCGCTCGCCCAGGTCTATTTCGGGCGGCTGCGCGACGGAGGCCAGTCGGTCGCCATAAAGATCCAGAAGCCGGAAATCCGCGAGAAGATCGAGATCGATTTCGACCTCGCCGAGTGGCTTGCGGGGATGCTGCACCAGCGCGTTCCCGCGCTGCAGCCGATGGACCTGCCGGCGATAATCGCGGAGGCAAGGGCCTGGATGATCCGCGAACTCGATTTCCGGCTCGAGGCGAACAACCAGGAATACTTCAACACCCTCAACAAGCACCCCGAGCAGGTCTTCGCTCCCAAGGTCTACCGCGAGGTCTCCAGCGAGTATGTGCTCGTGATGGATCGCGTCGACGGGAGGTCGGTCCGCGACGTCGAGTCGTTTTCCATGGAGGAGCGCCGCCTGCTCGCGGGCCACGGCGCGACCTCCATCGCGCACCAGGTCTTCATCTCGGGCTTCTTCCACGCCGATCCCCATTCGGGCAACATCTTCATCACCCCGGACCTCCGGCTCTGCTTCCTCGACTGGGGCCTTGCCGGGAACCTGACGCGCCGGTTCCGATACGCGGTCGCAGACTTCTGGGTTGCATCGGTGGAGCAGGACACCGAGCGCATCGTCCGGATCGCGGCGGACCTGGCCCCGAACGGCGCCCGGCCCGACCTCCGGTCGATGGAGAAGGAAATCACGCTTACCCTGAGGGACGAGCTCAACTTCGCGATAGGCCGCGCGTCGCTTGGAAAGGCGATGCTGCGGCTCCTGTTCATCTTCGGCCAGAACGGCATCTCCCTCTCGCGGGATTACTCGCTCATGGCCAAGGCCGTCCTCTCCATCGAGGAGGTCGGCGTCTCGCTCGACCCGGAATTCGACCTGCGCAAATACGTGACGCCCGTCCTGAGGGAGCTCCAGCGCGAGCGCCTCAGCCCGATCACCCTCGCGCACAACACGCGCAACATCCTGCGCCAGGCCGTGGCGGGCCTCCAGGAGCTGCCCTTCGACATTCGCCGCATCGTCCGCCGGATCGAGAACGGCAGCTTCACGATCAACCTCAACCACCAGGGCTTGGAGGAGCAGACCGAGGCCGTTAAGATAGCGGCGAACCGGGTCACGCTCGGCGTCATCATCGGCTCGCTGATCATCGGCTCCTCCACGATCATCACCACCGGAATCCAGCCCCACCTCTTCGGCTACTCGGCCCTGGGCATCGTGGGCTACCTGATCTCGGCCGTGCTCGGCCTCTACGTGATCTGGGATATCATGCGCCACGGGCGGCACAAATAGCGCGGGTTCGAAGGCGGCATTCTTGGGAAGTGGCCCCATCCGGGGGGCCGGAGGGCTTGTAGGCTCCATTAGGTGGCATTTTCAGGCCCTTAAGGAAATCTACTGACGAACGCCTTTTTTAGTGTATGCGTCTTCCGAGCCGATGGCCCAATTTCCGAAAATGCCCTCTGCCACGGGGATACCCGAAGCGGAGACCTTGCAGTCGAGTCACGCGATGGACCCGCACGGCGCGCGATGGACGTTGGAGACGCCGTAATCCGCGCACCACCCCTGCGACCCATGTCGGCCGATCCCACCGCAGAGTTCGAGACCACCCTCCTTGCCGACGACGTCTGGGATGACCTCCTGAATTTCATCGAGGAGAAGCGCGTCATCCCGATTGTCGGTCCGGAGCTGCTCAAGGTCGACACGGAGTCGGGCCCGCGCCTCCTGATGGAACTCCTGGCCGAGAGGCTCGCCGCCCGCCTGGGCGTCGATCCCGGGCCCCTGGCAAAGCCCCTGGCGCTCAACGACGTCGTGTGCAGCTACCTTGCCGGCCGCGGGCGGCGCGAGGAAGCCTACACGCGCCTGCGCACCATCATGAGGGAGGCCGCCTTCGCGCCCCCGCTGCCGCTCAGGCAGCTGGCCGAGATCACGGACTTCAACCTCTACGTATCGACGACCTTTGATCCCCTGCTCGAGCAGGCCATCAACCAGGTGCGTTTCGCCGGCGCCCCGAACACGGAGGTGCTGGCGTACGCCCCGAACCGCGTGGCCGACCTGCCCGTCGAGAGGGAGGACCTCCAGCGCCCCGTGGTGTACCACCTCCTGGGCCGCCTGTCGGCGTCGCCCACCTACGTCATCTCGGACGAGGACATGCTTGAGTTCGTCTGCGCCCTCCAGAGCGAGCACCTGACCCCGGAGAAGCTTTTCCATGCCCTTGAGCACAACCACCTCCTGGTGATCGGGAGCGATTTCTCGAACTGGCTTGCCCGGCTGTTCCTGAGGATGATCAAGCGTCGCCGGCTCTCGGACCCGCGGGACGTGGGGGAGATCCTCGCCGACAGCCACAGCCTGCGCGACGTGCGGCTTGTCTCCTTCCTCCAGCAGGTGAGCGTGCGCACCCGGCTTTTCTCCGGGGCCGAGGCGTTCGTGGCCGAGCTGCACCGCCGCTGGATGGCCCGAAGGGTCACCGGCTCCGGGGGTGACGGCCAGGCCGCGCCGGTGCGATTCCTGCCGCCCGAGCGCGAGATGCCCGAGAACGCGGTGTTCATCAGCTATGCGCGCGAGGACCTGCCCGCGGTGCAGCGGCTCAAGGCGAGCCTCGACGCGGCCGGGGTCCGGACCTGGTTCGACCTGGACCGGCTCGAGAGCGGCGACGACTACGACAGAAAGATCCGGGGCAACATCGCCCGCTGCTCCTTCTTTGTCCCGGTGGTCTCCGCGACGACGCAGCGCCGCCACGAGGCCTACTTCCGCCGCGAATGGAGCTACGCCGTAGACCGCACCCGGGGCATGGCCGACGGGGCCGTCTTCATCCTGCCGGTGTGCATCGACCAGACGACCGAGGCCGAGGCCATCGCGCCGGAGAAGTTCAAGGCCGTCCACTTCGCGCGCCTGCAGGGCGGGGAGCCCTCGCGCGAGTTCGTCCAGCGCCTGAAGGAGCTCCTGAATTCCCAGCACGCATGAGCGCCCCTCCCATCGCGACCGTAGACGCCCAGAATCCTTGGCTCGGCCTGGTCTCGTTCACCGAGGAGACCCGCGGCTACTTCCATGGCCGCGAGGAGGAGGCCGCGGAGCTCAGCCGGCGGGTGCAGCGCAAGCTCCTGACGGTGCTCTTTGGGCAGTCGGGCCTCGGCAAGACCTCCATCCTCCAGGCCGGGCTTGTCCCGCGCCTCAGGCCCGAGGGGTTCTGCCCGGTCTACGTCAGGCTCGACTACGACCCGAAGTCGCCCTCCCCCGCCGAGCAGATCAAGCGTGCGATGATGCTGGCGACCGAGGCGGCCGGAACGTGGTCCCAGTCCGGTTCCGCCGTCGCCGGGGAAACGCTCTGGGAATTCCTGCACCACCGGGACGACGTCCTGAAGGACGCGGGCGGGCGCACCCTCATTCCCATCCTGATCTTCGACCAGTTTGAGGAGATCTTCACGCTCGCGCAGTCCGACGATGCGGGCCGGCGGCGCGCCCAGGAGTTCCTCGCGGACCTGGCGGACCTGGTCGAGAACCGCCCTCCCGCGGCGCTTGAGGGCCGGATCGAGCGCGACGAGACGGATGCCGCGCGCTTCGACTTCGCCCGCGCCGACTACCGGATCCTGATCTCGCTGCGCGAGGACTACCTCGCGCACCTGGAGGGCCTGAAGGCACAGATGCCATCGGTGACCCAGAACCGCATGCGCCTGGCGCGGATGACGGGGCCGCAGGCCGTCGCGGCGGTGCGGGCCCCCGCCCCCCACTTGGTGAGCGAGGCGGTGGCCGAGGCCGTGGTCAAATTCGTCGCCGGGGGAACCGACCTGGCAAGGGCCGAGGTGGAGCCCTCGCTCCTGAGCCTCATCTGCCGGGAGCTCAACAACACCCGCCTGGCCCAGGGCCATGAGGAGATTTCCGCGGACCTCCTTGCGGGCTCCCGCGACACGATCCTTTCCGAATTCTACGAGCGGGCGCTCGCCGACCAGCCCCACGGCGTCCGCGAGTTCATTGAGGACGAGATGCTCACCGACTCCGGCTTCCGCGAAAGCATCGCCGAGGAACGCGTGCGCAAGGGATTCGCTGCGGCGGGCGCGGCGCCGGACGCGCTTGCGACTCTCGTGAACCGGCGCCTCCTCCGGGTCGAGGACCGGCTTGACCTTCGCCGGGTCGAGATCACGCACGACGTGCTGTGCAGCGTCATCGCCGCCAGCCGCGGGATCCGCCACGAGCGCGAGGCGCTCGAGGAGTCGAGGCGCCAGCTGGCGCTGCAGAAGGAGCGCGAGCTGTCGACCCAGCGCTCGCTTGTCCGCGCCCGCGCCGTGGCGGCGGTCTCCGCGACCCTCATGCTGGTGGCGGCCGGCAGCGCCGTCTTCGGCTGGATCAACCTGAAGCGCGCACGCGAGGCCGAGAGGCAGACCCAGGCGGCACGCCTTCTCACGGAGAAGGCCCGAAGCGAGGCGGAGAAGCTCGTCGGGTTCCTCCTGGAGGATTTCTACGAGGAGCTGCAGCCGACGGGCCGCGTCGAGATCGTGGGAAACCTGGCCGACAAGGCCGTCGCATACTACGACGACCTTCCGCCCGAACTCATCACGAAGCAGACGGAGCTCTATCGGGGCATGGCGCTTGTGAGAAAGGCCGGCGCCCTCGCCGCCGCCGAGAAGGTGATGGAGGCCGAGAAGACGTCCAACATGGCCAGGGAGATCTTCGAGAGCCTGCGCGCTCGAGGCGACAAGGGCGAGGCGACGTCGCTCGGGCTCGCCCTCTCGCTTTTCACCCGGGCTACGGCCGGATTCAGCCGCAGGGACGTCAACGATTTCGAACAGGCCGTCAACCTCCTGAGGCCCTTTGTCGCCTCGGGTCAGGCCTCGCGGTCGAGCCGGCTCGCCCTCGGCGACATCCTCCAATACGCGGCCCTGGAGGGTTCGGACCCGGAAAAGGGCGCCGCAGACTGCGAGGAGTCGCGCAAGGTCCTTGCGGGAATGGGCGCGCTGGAGATGACCGACTTGAGCGCCGCCTCGATCTATGCCGACGTGTGTGACACCGAGTCGCGCATCGATCTGGGCCTGGGCAGGCTGGACGATGCGGAGCACCTGGCCCAACTCGACGGACAGATTGCCGAAAAGGTCCTCGCTCGGCGCCCCGGGGACCTGCGCGCCATGAAGGACCATTTCCAGTCGCCCGACGTCCTTGGCCGCGTGGCGGAGGCCCGGGGGCGCTACGTGGAAGCGGAA
>Ga0302186_10003036_pt1 | contig 12543 bp, 18 predicted proteins | sample II_Bog_E1_2_FD_198782 | JGI IMG/M metagenome (GOLD analysis project Ga0302186, IMG submission 198782) | Peat permafrost microbial communities from Stordalen Mire near Abisko, Sweden - II_Bog_E1_1 | ecosystem: Environmental > Terrestrial > Soil > Wetlands > Peat | place: Sweden: Abisko... | reverse complement strand
ATTAAATTTTTTATAAATTTCTATTTATGAACTTATAAAGCAAGAATAATAAAATGTTTTTATTTCATTCTATTTTTTTTTCTTATCAATAATTTTTTATTTTTCATTGTAGATTTATTATAAAATTATGAAAAAAAAATTCATTGAATACATTTTTTTAATATTGAATTTTTTTATTTCTGATAAGCTTGAGTATATTATTGATAAACAACTATTATTTGAAATAATTTCAAATCTTTAAATTAACGAGCAAAACTCAATAGAACAAGACCTATCCGACCATTTTCTTAAAATCAGATCACTGTTTTTATCATATATTACATGTCCATCAAACGGGGTCAACAATTCTTGAATCAAAGTGATTCTTTTATTCATCAAATTTTCATTTTCGGTGATCATTTCGGGGTAATAAGTCAATAGACTCTTCATAATATTGACTTTCTCTTTTTGATTGGCCTTGATTGTGAATCTTAGTTCGAAAGTGCAATTTATTTCATGAGTCCATTCCCCCAATTGATTTTCAAAGGGGTTATATTCATAATTTATTTCTTGAAAAATAGGTGGTATCTCATCCAATTCAAAATAAATGGGATTTAATGATGAGTATAAAGTCATAAGTGGTACAGAAGCGGTGGCAATAACATTGAAATCTTTTTCTTCGATAAATGTATCAACTTTTTTGCCGAGAATGTGTATAAACATCATATTAAGTTCCGGGGGGACATTCAGTAAGCAAATTCTATTTTTCTTCTCTGAATAGATGCTTTGCATACTTTCTGAACTCACATTAGTGGAAACTTTGTATTTCAAGCGGCAAATCTTGAAAATTTCAGATTCGTATTTCTTGTCCTTCACGTAGCTTATTGAAATTTGGGTAAGGTCATCTTTACCAGTCACCTCTCTTTTTTTATCTTCTATTTTTTTCATGATGGCTTGAATGACCCTGGTATTTGCTTTCATTTTGTTTATTTTGCTTGTTTCCTCAACTATTTGAAAATGCAAAACCTTGATTGTATGGATAAGATCATCGAGGAATATGTCCAAAGTTAAATCTCCAACAATTGACTCTCGGCTTTTTCTAAATGTGTGATAAAGCAAACTGTCATTTGAAAGGTTTTTGAGAAATGTTAGGTTGTTTTCATCCACAGTATCATAGGAATTTATGTTAAATTTGGACAAAAAAAATTCGTAGAGCAAATGCTTTCGAAACCCAAGGTCATCACTTTGAGTTTTCGAAGAATCTCTTGCTTCTTCCATTTAAAATGTTAATGAATAATTAAACCGAAGGAAACAAAATTCATTTTGAAACAAATTTTAAATTTAATTATATATATGTTTTAAAGCAAAAAAAAATGTTGAAGTGGTTATGTAATTAATAAAAATGTTGAAATGGTTATGAAATTAATATGAATTGAATCTCCCTATTAAATGTTTTGTGTTTGACTTGATAAATGAATATTCTTCTTGTAATTTTCCTTAAATTTAGGAAATTTTAATTTTCAAAAAAGAAGATTTAATTTTGAATAATTTCATTTATATATTTCTGAAAAAAACCATTCCAAAAATTTGTCAAACTATACTTTATTGGAGATAAACACTACACATGATAAAAAAAAAACATTATTTTTTAATTATGTTCGATTTAGACAGATTAGAAAATTGCCTTTCTTGTTATAAAAAAATCTATCCTATTTCCGAATTCATCATTTCATTAAATCCCCCATCAACACAATCTCCCTTGAGAACTTCCATATGTCGATTAAAAGGATTCACGATCATTTCTGACGCTTCCTTAACATAATATTTTTTCATTTCGTTTTTCAGTTTATTTTTTTCTCTTTTTGTTGTTGGAAAAATGAATGAAAATTTTTCGAACTTCTTCATCAATGGATTCGCAGGACTTCCGTTTTCCTCATCTTTGGTTGAAAAATCACTATAGTTGATAACTTTTTTTTGAATTTCTTCATCGACGTAGAAATGATAAACATTTGGTTTTATGGTGGGTTTCCATGTTTTTTTGAAGATATCATCTTGGTTAATAGGAAAGAACCATTCATGGTTTAGAATTTCTTTGACTCCTCCATTGGCTCCTAATCTTTTATTGGGGTTCTTATCTATCAAGCTGGTGATGAGAGACTTCAAAGATTGTGAGAAATAAGATGGAAATTTGATGTTGTTTTTGAGTATTTCGCTGAACAAGGACGATTTTTTACTTCCTAAAGTCGGAGGGAAACCAGCAGCGATCTCATATATAAATACTCCGATGCAATAAAAATCCAAAGTCACGTTATGACCTGATCTATTGATCATTTCAGGTGCTAGGTATCTATTTTATGAAGTAAATGGCATAAATTATTTTGAAAAGAAATAAAATTACTCTGGAGAACCACAAAAAGTGTAAGTCAAATGGTTTCTATTCGGGAGTTTCTTTGACAACCCGAAATCTGTCAATTTTATATGACCATCGATGTCAATTAAAACATTTTCAGGCTTGTTTTTTTGTGTGATGATTTTAATAAAATTTGGGAACTAAAAAAAGTTTACCTTGAGATCACGGTAAATAATGCAATTTTCATGCAAATAATCAATTGCCATAAGAATCTCATAAGCTAGAAATTTGCATTCATCTTCATGGATTTTTCCTTTTTTCTGCAAATGAAAAAACAATTCTCCTCCTGGACAATAATCCATAACAAAGAAAAGATTCTCTTTCTAATTTATTTTTTAATTAAATCATTGTTTTTTGTGAAAAAATGTTACGTTTTGGAAGGTGCAATGCAATTTAACGATAAAATCGTTGCTCATCGACTTCCAATTGTTTTTTTCATTGAAGATGATTTTTTCCTTTTGTTTCTTCAAAATCACATTTTTGTCGATTATTTTAATAGCATAAAATAATCCATTATCCTTTCTCCTAACTAAATACAAAACACAAATAAAAAAGCACAAATATTTTGTGATAAAAATAAAAATAAAGACCTAATATGACTTGAGAAAAACCACCGACTCCGATAATTTTTTGGAAATGGAAATAGTTTAAATCGATTTTTTCGGTTTTTTCATGTATTTCATAATTTATGTCCCCATAAAAAGGGGTCAATGTTTGTCCATCTCTCAATACTGAGATGCTTCGATACAAAAATGTCAGCCAATGATCCAAATTATAGTTCTTATCAACAGAAGTCAAATATAAAATTTGTGCTTCATTTGCCAGATTCAAATTCTTAGAATCATAATATTCCTTCATTTTTCTTATGGCCTCACTCAAAAGCCAACCCACCGTCAAAGCATTTTCTTCTTTGATTTTGAATTGTATTTCAAAAGTTTTTTTGTTTTTTAATTCGAGGAAAACCATTTTTGTATCTTTTGAAATCCCATTCATTATTTCTTTTGTGTTGAATGATTCAACAGAATTGGGAAAAACACGTGCTGGGGCATTAAATTTGAGTTTCGGTTGGATCATGGAAGAAAATTCTCTGAAAGAAGAGATTTGATTTTGGTGTTTATGGGATTTTATGAACATCTTTCCAATATATACTAATGAGAAAAATTAATGAAAAAGACAACAAGAAATAAAATAAATGTCTTTATTTTTTATAATAAATATAACTACATAAGAGTTGTTTTTTTTTTTTTTTCATAAAAATTCATTTTGAAAAAAATATCACCAAGACAATATATATAATTTATTGCACGGCTTTTTAGACAACTTTTGATGTTTCCTTTAAAAAAAATCTGACTTATAAAATTAAAAAAGACGATATGATATATAAATTCAAAATCTGAATATTTGATTTAATTATTTCTTTTTTTATTTTATTTATTTTAAAATAGGATAGTAATTTGCATAATATTTTATATTTCGTCACTTTTTTTCCTTATAATAATTCGTTCAATACATATTATCAAGATTTTGTGTTCAAAAATCAAATTTGGTTTTTCTATCATGTACTTCCGTGGAATTTGTTAAATTACTACCAATTTTCTGCTAAAAAAGATAAAATGATTTAGAGGTAGTAAATTCTTTCTAAATTTTTCTTAAATGCTTGTTTTCAACCATTTCTTATAAATAAATTCATTCCTTTTATCAAATTACCAATATCGTTGTGAGAAATGAATAAAAATCTCTCAAGTAAGATGGATTCCGTTTTTCTGACACGAAGGGCTCATAAACATTATAGCTCTCTTTCTGAAAACCTCAAGAAAACCTTATATTCAGAATTTCTTAAAGTAAGTTTTCTAATTTTAATTTTTCACTTTAAAGTTTTTAAGAACCCCTATCCAAAATCGTATGAACTCAAATCCCTATCCGAAGAAATGAATCTCAGCAAGGAAAAAATCAGAAATTGGTTCAAATATCAAAGAAAAAAGGACTTCAAAACCAAAAAGGCAGTGATCACCAAATACAAGGTTATAATCCTTCTTTTTTTTCACGCCTAAAAATTTTTATCCATTAGAAAAATCACAGTTTCCCAAAATTAAACCGAGAGGTTTTGGAGACATTTTTCAGAAAGAGTCCGAACCTAACCAAGGAAATCCTCCTTGAACTGTAATTCCTTTTTAAATTAAAAATGCTTTAATTTTTTTTAGAAAAAAGAAAGTAGACTGCAAGGAGGTTTATATCAAACGTTGGTACTATTATAGAAAGAGGAAGCTGCAGGCCGCATTGACTCCAGAGTACTCTCTTTTTATTTCGACTCTTTCAACATTTTATTTTTTTTTCATTAGAAAACTGGCAGCAATGCAACTTGAGCTTGAACCTCAGCAATTAAATGTCAAGACTGAAGCAGAGTCTCCAACAAATGAAGAAAGTTTGCCAACAACACAATCCTCAGATCCCTCAGGATCTGAAGATGCCAATTTGCAGGTGAAACAACCAGTAGAAGCGGCCAAAGTGTTGATTCCCTCACCTTCACCAGATTTTTTGCATGCCAGACTAGCTAATTATTTGCAAATATTAGCAAATTATCGAGTTCACTATGAATCAGCCTACCAAAAACAGATTTTGGCACAACAGCTACTTATGCAAAATCAAAACCTATCCCTCAATCCAAACTTAAACTTATTCCTGAACCTGATCTTGATGGGATTAAGATCCTCCTAAGTTTTGTCCCAGATTTATGACTCACTCTATGGATTTTTCTTCAACTAAAGTCTAATGCCATATATCATTTAATATTAAGCTAGGAGATTTTGCTATTATTATTTATATAAACTATTCTTTATATTTATATTGAGTGCTCATTAAAAGAAAACTTCTTTCACCTTTTTTTCTTTTTTTTTTTTCTTTTTCTTTTTTTTTTATTTTTTTTTTTTGCTTGCTTATTTAAATGAAAAGAAACTTCATTAATCCGCATTGGATCAAAATGAACAATATTTTAATTAATTAAATTTTCCAATAATTCATTATATGAGCATACGCTTGTATTTCGAAAAAAGACTTTGCAAAAGTCGAGATCCACATCCTGTATTTGTACAATAAGACCCACTGGGACAACATTTGTTAGTGGTGCTGCAACAAACAGCATTTGTGTAAGGACAACATCCCCATCCTCCAGAACTCAATTGGCAACACGTATTATTATCTGAACAAGCGTAAGTGCTATCACAATCAACGGTGCAGGAGAATTGGCTGATCAAGGAGAAGATTATGATCATATAAAGAAAGGAATATTTCATTTTTGTTGGGGTTTAAGGAAATTATAATTATAAAAACAAATAATTTTATTGCTTTATAGTTTTCAGACTTTAATTAAAATCCTTTTTTTATAATTTTCTTTAAAATCATTTTAAAAACATATTTGCGAGATTTTTTTTTTTAAAATAAAAAATTTTGGCAAAAAATTTTGGCCGAATTCTTGGCAAAGTTTTTGTTTTTTTCAAAAAAAAAAATGAAAATTTAGCTAAAGTTTAATAATGAATAAAGTATTTATCTAAAATATGCTTAAATTTTTTTTATTAATTTGCTAACAGAAGATTCAGACAGCTTCTTCATCAACTCAAAATCAGAGGGTAACCACATTTCTTTTGAAGTTTTAATAAGATTGTAAAATCTGATTTTCAAAGTCTTCAACTTTTCTTCACTAAAAACAAATTTACACGACGATTATTAAAATTTAATTTTACTCTAAATTTTCTTTTATCATTGGAGATTTCGACCTGGTTCTCATCAAATTATTATTGGAAGCATTTTTATGAGCAACTTTGTCGCCAGAAAGAGCAAATACTTCTAGCAGTGTGGCTTTCTCTTTTTCAGTGAGTTTTTTCGGACTACATTGTTTTGATATTTTGAGACTTGAAACGTTTTTTTTCATAGGTCTCTCTGGAGTTTTTAAAATGTTTTTCCTGACAGATTTCGTCGTGAAATTTCTTGCAAAAGATTCAAGTAAAGGTGGATCAACTAAAATTGATAAAATAATTCAATTGTTTATAAAAAAATTGTTTCCTACTTGATTGATCATCCCATTTTGTGGTTAATGTACTGCAAAGTTTCTGCTTTAAAATCAGATTAGATTGCACTCTCGTAGTATCGGCAATCGTCATATAAATTATGCTTTTTGTTTTACTCCAAGTTGTCCACAGTCTTATTGGTATATAATCTATCGGATTTTCATTTTCTGCCAACTTTACCAAAATATTAAATTCAAAAAAAAAAACACAAAAAAGAAAATTGACGATTAAAAAAAAAAAAAAAAAAAAAAAAAATATAAACATTTAAATATAAATTTTAGTCGAGTTTTTTTGGAGTAGGCATTTGCTTTAGTATAGAATTGGTTCCCCACCAATAAATTCTCCTGTTTTCCAACAAAATTATAGAACATCGAAAACCAGCCTTTGCTTGCAAAGTTTTTAGCGTATTTTTACTCACATGGAGATATTTCTCCAAATTCAATTGTTTCGGAGAATACTCATTCTCCAAGGAGTCGAATCCCAATTGTCCATCAGAGCCTGCTCCCCACAAAAACACCTTACCCAAATTCGATTTGCAAAGCACATGTTTAAATCCGCAAGAAACTGAAACTATTTTTTCTCCTGTGCTTTTTAGCGAAGATATCAAAGTTGGCAAATTTCGAGGTTCCTTGTCATTTTGTCCTAATTGACCATCATAATTTTCTTTACCAAATGAATAAACCAAACCAGTGTTACTGAGCAGACTACGAAGTTTTCTTAGAAAATATTTTTTTTTTTCTAATTTACATCACAAAATTGTTTCCACAGGCAATGGACGAAATCACCACATCGTTTTTCAAAGGAATTTCAACAGGTTTGAAAATGAAACTTCCATTTGTTTTTTGGAAAGGCCAGATCAGAACTTTCCCATCTTCCGTGAGTCCTACATTGAGAATCCCCTTACTACAAATATCTCTCATTTTTTTCTGTGGTAGAATTTTGTTTTGGTTGAGCTTATGATGAATTCTATTATCAGAAAGTCCCAATTGTCCAATGAAGTTGTCTCCCCAACAATAAACATCATTGTTTTGATCTATCAGGAAGGAATGATTATCTCCTGCAATGATCTTTTTTCCATATTATGATAAAAAACTAAAGTCTAAAAAAAATTTTAAATACTTTTCTTGGTTTCACTCCATTTTCCAAAGGAACTGTCACAGCAAAGCCGTTTTCATCCTCATCATTACATGAGGTTTTTCCCAATTGAAAATAATCATTTGCTCCCCATGTGAAAATTTTCCCTGTTTCAGAAACCGTCAAGGAAAAAGTCTCTCCCACTTCAATAACTTGCAACGATGAGTCCATTTGAGCTTGTTCTTTACGAATCTTATGATAAAGTGATGACCAAGTGGGTTTATAAAGGTCGCTTGTATCAGCCTGTTTTTTTACAAAATCAAGTTTTATTTTTTAATTAATACTCACCAACAATTCAAAATCCAAAATTATCATAAACAGAACGATTTTTCGGTTCAAATCAACATCATAGATTGCTTCTGAAACTTAAGAAAAATTTAAAAAATGAAAAGTATTAATCTTTCGTTACCTGGAGGATTCGGCTTTTGTGAAACTACCTTAATCTCATTGTTGTCTGAATTGGAGCCATCTTTTTCTTCAGTGGGGAGATAACCGACCAAATCTTCAATGAGCTTCGTTTCACCCATGTCATCAAATAAAGTATCGGATGGAAATTGGCAATTATGAAATGCTTTTTGCTCATTTTCAAGTAAGTTTAAGAATTCCTCTTCGTTTTCTAGAAAAAATAAAATTTTTGAGTTGGAGAGAAAATTTTACCTGGTTGGAGATATTTTTCTTTTTTTTCGGTTTTTTCATTTGCGAAGGAATTGTTTTTCTTGTGAGTGGAAAAAATCGATTGGTTATTTTTGTATAAGTTATGATTCTCTATCAACCCGAAAAGAGTCTTGGACTCAAGTTCCTTGAGTCTCTCGAAACGAAACATTTCGTTTTCGTTGAATTCTCTCCATTTTTCATTCATTTTCTTCCGTATCAAAAGAAAACGCTTCGCTACTCTCTATGAAAATATAAAAATATATTGTAAAAAAATTTAAAAAAATAAAACAAATTTTAACTTGAATTTTTTTCACGCTTTTCCTCAAAACTTGGAATAAAAAAGAAAGCCATTGCATTTTCACGAAGCCTTGGATTTTATTTACTGCTCTATGTCGTCTTTTATTGATTTGATGGCAAATGTATATTCTCGCTCTTTTTTGGATTTTGACCACTGCTATTCGTTCTTTTGTTTCTTGTCTAAAATGAAAACATTTTAATAAAAACATAGAAATTTAATGGAAATTTACTTTGTTTTTCTTATTTTTTGCACTTTCTTCCAATGTTTAATTATAGTTAGATATACTCTTGCAACCTTTTGGATTACTATTGCTGCTTCTATTTCCCACCTTCTTCTAATAATGGCCCACGCTTTGTTGAAAATTTCGTTCTTTTTAAAATTGTCAAAAAATGGAAATTTAAAAGTTGCAACCGCAATTTTTCTATTGAATTTTATTTTTCTGGCATAACATCGAGACAAAAAGCCTCTAATGACTCTAATCATGATTTTTGCTGATTTTTTAATTGTTTTATATTTTTTCTGGGCTCGTTTTCTCTGAAAATATGCCCGAAGTTTGGTTACCATTTTTCGGACCTTTGCGATTTTGGAGAAATAAATTTTCGCTTTTTTCACGAATAGTTTTTTCTTGAAAAATTTCTGGATTTTTCTGATTTTTCCCAAAGTTTTCTTAAAATTCTTATATTCCAAACGACATCTTTGCTTGTTTTGCAACGTTTTTATGGCTTTGATCAAATTTTTCAACTTTTTCCTTTGGTTGTATCTGAAAAAAGTTCTTTGAATCTTCGTTGCTTTTTCATGTTTTATTTTTCTCTTTTGTAAAATATAATTTAATTTAAATATTTTTTTAAAAAACCTTTTGTTCTAAAGTGTATTCCAATATATTGCTAGTCTCAATTTTCATAAAAACCTTCCGATCTCCAAATAAAATTTTGTTTTTTCCTGCGTCAGGCATTGCCTTTTTAGCTAATCTTTTAATTTTAATAAAGATTTTGATAAAATAATTAAAAAATTTAAAAAAATCAAAAATTATCAAAAGATTTTTACATACTCTCTACATAAAAGCTTATAATCTTTTCCTTTATCTTCCTTCATTACTTCAGAGTATGACATTTTACTAGCATCAGGATGAAGTTCATAGAATTTTTGGAAAAATTTCATAAATTGTGTTCGGATGGGGAAACTTTCTTTCCTGATTTTGATAGAATCCAAAACTCCCAAATATCTGATTTGTTGCAAAATCAATTGGCTTATGAAGGAGTTTTTTTGTTTTTGTTCGTTTGGTTTGATGCAACGAATAAAATGACAATCTGAGGAATTTAATTCGTTCATGAGTTCTTTGATTTGAATTCTGAATTTTGCCGTGAGGAATTTATCAGCATTGGTTTTTCCTTTTTTTACTTTAACCTGGTCATTTTCTTCTGTAATTCCATTTTCCATTTTCGTTTCTTCTCCGAGTTTATTATAAAAAATGTTGAAAATTATTGGGTTCATAGTTTGGCTCATTAATTCATTGATATTTTCAGGCAATTCGTCTTTGTTTTTAACTCTTTTATTAAATTTAAAATAAATTTTAATAATTAGTTTACCTAAATCCATTAACAGTATATTCCACATCTTTTGCAGAATGGACTACAATAAATGTTCCTTTGATTATTTTTGGAATTTTTAAATTTTCATTGGATTTCTGATATTTTATTATAGTGTTGAGAAGAGAATCATCATTTGAGGAAACTGAACAACTTTCATCCAATAAATTGAAAATTCCTTGGGGAGACATTTCAAACAAATCAATTAGGCTTTGGTTATCTTTGTAATTTAATTCACAGATGTAATCTTTCAACCCTTCCATGACGAATTCATTCATTTCGGCCTTGAAAACATAGGAAATATAAAGTTGTTGTAATTTCTCATTTGTAAAATTTATGCAAAATTGCTCCAAAGAGTTGGTTTTGAACACCTCAAAGCCAAAAATGTCCAGAATTCCTATGCTGAATCTGCTTTTGTCGCTTATTATATCTTCGAATTTCAAGTTTTTATCGAAAGTAATTGCATTATTCAAGCGTTTCACTATCCAATTGAACAAATTCTCATAAAGAGTTTTTGTAAATGCATCACGAACTGATACACATTCTATTCTGTTCATTGGAGAGTTAATTACTTGGGTGCCTATTTTTCGCGTTTTAAAACATATGGCATTGATAAGCTTTTGATCATCAATTGATAATATTTCAGATGCTTTTTGTAATTCAATGAGTTGTAATATAGAACATGGCTTATTTGTATTAGTGTCCAGTGTTTTTTCACTAAATTCGGTGTTGCCGAGGTGAAGGACAGCTCCAAGAATTTTCCATATTGATTTTATTTCATCAACTTTGAATCTTAAAGTCTAATAAATTAAAGTTTACAAATTATAACAAAAAAATTGTTAAAGTATAAATTTAGATAAAAAGATTTTAGATTATTGAAGAAAAATATAAAAAACAGAAAGTGGACAACCACATTTAAAATTTAAAGTTCAATTACACACCCCAGGCAATTAAAAAAAAAAAAAACACGCTTTAATTATCAAATATGTTGGTGTGAATGAAAATAAAATATATGAAAATTTCTTACCTCAAGAGATTTGGCCACCTCCATGAAACTTTCTTGATCATTTATCGTTGAAACTGAAAAACAATTGTTTTTTTTCAGATAGTCGTAATTCTTCATATCACCCAAATTCAGATCCTCAAGTAAATCTTTATTAGCTCCTTTGAACAAATAATAAAAAATGTGATAGTTTCTTTCTGCTTGTGACTGCGAAATCACTCTGGATTTCTCCAATAAATAATTAGTGATCAACGCCCCCTTCACTTTTTTGGAGCTTTTATCAACCATCAGAAGAACCAATTTACCAAATCTACTTGAGTTATCATTTCTCACAGTTTTCGCATTACCAAAAGCCTCCAAAATAGGATTGCAACTTAAAATCTAATAAAAAACGTTAAAAAACTTAATTTTTGCAAATCAAATTACTTTTTCTTCAACGCCCATATCCTCTTTTTCTTCTGGCATTAAGAAATAGCTCGCTCTTTTTCGAATTTCCATGGGAACGAGCAAATTTATTTTGTAAAAATCTTTGTTTTTACCCAAGGTCGTTAGAAATTTCATCGCATATTTAGTTTCTTCCGTCTTTCCAGCCCCAGATTCCCCACTGATTACAATGGCCTGGTTTTTTTTGTTTTCTATAAGTTGTTTATAAGCCATACCACTTATAGCATAAATATGTGGGGGGAAATCCTTTAATGAGAATTGGGGGTTATAAATATTATTTTGATATTTGGTTAAGTTATCTTCAGAGAATAAATCAGGGATCTTCATATAAGGATTAAGAGCAATTAATGTAGGCCCCACATAAGTGAAAATGATGTTTTTTTCAAATCTTTTTTTAATGTTATTCAATAGTTCAGCTTCATTCAAATGTTCCATTTGAACCATATCTTCGAATCCGTTTTCTGAATATTCATTCAATAAAAAAACTTCGTTTTCTGCCACGGAAATTGTTTCATCGGGGTTGGCGATGGATTGTATTGAATAGTTTTCTTTTTCTTGATCGAATGAAATTATTTTGCAGAGGAAAAAAGGATCTTGAATTTTTTCTTTTGATTTTTCAAGGGCTGAACACCACACTTCGGTGTCTAGAAATGTTATAAAAAAGGAAAATATGAAAAATGTTACTTGGCTTGATAAATGGTGAAATTTTGTCATTTTCCATAGTTTTTCTCAAAATTTAACAGAAAATAATACTTAGAATTTAAAAATATAGTTAAAAACATAAATTTTTTTTTTTTTTTCAGAATTTTTTTTCAAAATTAAAAAAACCAAAAAATTAAATTTTTTGTATTTAAAAAAAAAATGTTCCTAAAATTATGAAAATTAATGCTAAATTTTAAAATTTCCTTATCATTTCTTATCAAAAATTAATTATGGTATATAATAGTATTCCAAAGAAAAATTAAGACAAACAT
>Ga0302186_10003032_pt1 | contig 12546 bp, 13 predicted proteins | sample II_Bog_E1_2_FD_198782 | JGI IMG/M metagenome (GOLD analysis project Ga0302186, IMG submission 198782) | Peat permafrost microbial communities from Stordalen Mire near Abisko, Sweden - II_Bog_E1_1 | ecosystem: Environmental > Terrestrial > Soil > Wetlands > Peat | place: Sweden: Abisko... | reverse complement strand
CCCTCTCCCGAATCAGCTACGAAAATCACATCAGCACAGAGGTGTCGAAGATGTAATGGACCATCGAGTAGTAACTGATGCTGATCCAGTATCACAACGAGATGGGTAACAAATGGTCGCAGATAGCGCAGAAAATACCAGGCAAGTACTTATGTCCACATCAGATCTGACAACTGCATTAAAAACCACTTCTACTCCAAACTTCGGAAGATTCTACGCAAACTGAACTCAGTCATTCACACGCACTTCCGAAGGGTATTTCGCGAAATTAACATTAATGTTATTTATAAAGTTGTTGAGGCTTGCGAGGAACAGTTCAAGGAAAAACCTAACTGTGAAGAACTTGTTTCCGCTACCTGTCGAGGTATCTGGTTTTGTATACAGAGATTCAGAATAAAATGCTCAATCTGAGCATGTTGAAAGAGGAAGAGTAGGATTCGGAATAAAGAGTGACCATCTATCACGATTTGATTAAGGAAATATACAGTATCAGCAAAATTTATAAACGTAAGAACAAGAAGAGCAGAAACAACTCCATTCAAGCACCCAATGTGAAAGGACATAAGAAAAAACAAGTCATCGTCGTGTCGAATAACTCCGAACAGGGATACGCGAGCGATCCTTCCTCCGTCTTCGAGGATGGTTAATCCTTCCGCAGCGGTCAGGTCAAGGAAGATATGATTAAAAATCATGACTTTTAGAGCGAAGAGTACGACGAAGTGTAGGTTAAACCTCATAAAAAGAAAAATGACATCGTGGTAAAAGACGAGGAACAGGGCATCAAAGACTTGCTGAAGGATGCCGGATTGCTTCAGTTTGATAACTCGGATGTGGCCAGCGCGAACGGTTTTAAGTTCTCTTCGCGTTCTTCCTTCAAGAGTTACTCTTAGAATCAAAACATGGAATCAGACCAACAATTTTGTATTTATGAAGGTATGCAGTTGATGACAGTGAAGTCGAAAAGGGTTTCTCTTCCAATAAGAGGAATAGAAACTACTTTAAGAACCTGGATGATCCTTCCGACAAGTCAGAGAAGGAGGGACCTGCAGATTTTTATATTTAATGATCGCACTCATATTGCCATTTACATCCAAGTTTATACTTATCTCTTATAAATATAATTACTGAATCTTTGTAAACTGAAGATCGGCATTGCGTACGAAGTGTAGTTGGGATGATTGATGTATTGCAGGGTCTAATTTAGTACGACTGAAAATAATTTTGTTACTGGCTATGATCCCACTATACTTTTATTCCTTTAATCATCGATAGAATAGAATTTAATAATCTTATTCTTACTAACGATGGAAAAAATATCGACCACATTCAACAAGGCAGAAATCAACTTCTGCTCGGATCAATGCATCACTGTCCTACAGCACGCTTTCTTTACTCCTAATGAAATGAACTGCTTTCGCAGGTAACTTTGTTGCTATTCAGATGCACGAGGACCGTCCCAAAGAACATACTCAGCTGGCAAAGAATCGGTCCACACTCCGAAGAGATCTTCTAGAAAATGAGCGATTTTTGAACGAAAAACATCTCAACACATATTTGATATCAATACTTCTCTAAGTTTTTAATTATCAACATTCTATCAGGCATGATTGCCATCTTATTAGAAGAACAAACTTCCTTTTAAATCTTAATATAGAGGCTTGAGATCCAAGGCTGCGGATAATTATGGTCGGACTATGAAAAAGATCCGTTGCTGTAAAATGATAACAAAAATCATCAATGATCAAAAAAAGATGTTGCCTCTGTTAGTTCCTGGTAAAGCAAGGTGTTACGCCTATTCTCCAGTATAAATAGCAATTAAATATAGGTCTTTCTTAATACTGACATTGCATATGTCATTATAAAGATATCCTGCCAAATAAGATCAACACTAAAGGTGATATGCAGACCAAATAATGATAAAAATCAACTGGCTGTCTGCAACCAATACAGAAACAATAGAACTAGTTCTTTATCCAACATAGTTATTTTATCACGTTTTATTCTTTATTGCATAATGAAGAACTATTATTTATTTTTATCAACAACACAGCCTTATAATGGCAGGGGTTTCCTTGTTTTTAAACAACGATTCAACATGGTCATTCAAATTAAATGATTTAGATCACTTTTTAGATGATTTGTCGCCACTCGTCCGCGGTTTGTTTTCACTCATCGGTTTATTCAACTTCAAAGGTTTTCCTTCGGAATAATTCAATCGTTTTTTGGGCTCCTCGCCATGATTCTAAACGTACTTGAGTTTTTCCTCGACTATGTTCAACTGTTATTCCATTTCAGCGATTGTTGACTCCTTGATTTTAAATTTTTATATTAAGGAGGCCATTTTACCTCTAAGCTCGTTATTTTACCTTTCAAGTTGCTCATTCCTCTGACGAAGGCCAGTATTTTCGTTTGCCAGTTGTTTGAAGGTTTAGTCAAGTTCAAGTTGATCCCCTCCTATCTTGTCGGTTCCTCTCCCTGCTTTGGATTATCGAGAAAGGATTGCTATGGTTTTCTTCAATTTGTCGTTTTATATTTTAATAGATTCATGCTATTCTATCAATTTTTGTATCCAGTCCTATAGCTCTTGATTCTTCTTCTGCAGCTTTTAGAATTATAAACTCTTGCTGGTATCTTTTGGAGATTCTTTTTATAACTGAGATAGTTTCTTATAATAAGCCTAGAGAGATTGAGTAAGGGTTGTGTTTTTATTCTTCTCTTCTTTAATTTGCTGACGAAGAACTTCAATTTATTATCTCGACTGACGGTCTCGAACTTAGTTGCTACTTTAAGCAATCCTGTTTTTGAAAGGAATGCCCATTTATGAGGGCTATTTGGCTTGTCTAATTCTGGTAATTTGTGTTTTCAGTGACCGGTTTTCTTCTAACTTTTATTATAATTCCTCCTTCAAGCAATGCACTTCTGCTTTTAATTGAGCCACTTCCTCATAAAGCTCAGCTTATCTTTATTCAAAACGACTCAAGTCAGCGCTCAATTTGTTAGACTTTGGACTATTTAGTCTCTCCTCTTCAAATATTTTCTATAAAATGTTATTGCGCTATATACTTGGAGAGGGAGTGATGTGCGGAGAATCCTTCTCATGCTATTAAAGCATCTCCGCATAATTTCCGAGCTGCTTGTAAATTATACCCAAGGAGTGTTGAGTCTATTCATCGAATAGAGCGAGACTTTACTCTACCTCCTTCCGTATATCAGCGGAAGAGCCTATTCTGTTCAACTTCACGAGACACAACTTGAGGTCGTTTAGTTAGCTTTACAGTTGTTAGTTTTTTTGCTGCGAATAGCTGAAATCTTTGACGAGTTGGTCAATGCTTGCCTCTTGTGCTTTCTTCAGGTCAGGATTCTGAAGATAATCCATTAATTTTGATTTCATTCGGCAAGAAGCTATGGAATTTACAGCCTGTTTCCGTGTTTCTCTCAGTCGAATAATTTCTTTGCAGAGTGGCTCAAAGACTAATCTTATCTTGTCGGGCACCCTCTTTAATTTAAGCATAATTTCGTCATTTCGATATAAGTTTGAACTCATCATTGCGATAAGCTCATATACTATATTTTTGCTTGTTAGATGCACACACTAAGTCTGCATAAAAACGATGAATTTATTACACATTTCTCTGAGTTATAAACTTGAGATGGACTTCATCTCATCAAAAGACTGCTCACTACCATTATTGATTATTTTCGATAGGAAATTAGCCATTTTGTGAGAATCTTCACCTCCACCTGCTTCCGTTAATTTTTTGAGAATGCCTTCGAAGATCTACCTAAAAAAGAAGTTTTATTTTAGGCTCATCAATCGTAGTTTAAAATCGTATAGTTTTTACTCGCTTAGGTCTTTCAGTTGTTCGAGCAGATCAATTAACATAAAATAGAGTTTGCAGTTTTTATCTTGGTCTACTAGCTTGTTATTAAGATTTTATAATGCTATCTGAAAATCTAAATTCTTGCTACTGCCTTATCTTTTTAGGGGGTACTGTTTTAATGATTTATCAGGGAAGCAGTTATTGTCTGCCAAGATTTGCTTGACGTTGTTAACTATCCACGTCTTTTAATCCATCTCCTTTAACACGTAGTTGAGGGTGTCTAATATAATCTTTTTTAAGTCTTCATTTTCCCTATCCCCCTCCTTCGACAGGATGACCTTGTCACCTTTAACCGCATATAACAACTTCTTGAGTTCATTCTTTTCTTGGGCGCTGAACACTAAGCCTGAATCCCTTATCATGACAATAATAATTAACTATATTCTCTTCATTAAATATACAGTCAAAGCATATAATATTTTTTTCTATATCCCCTCAACCATTTCAATTAAAATTGACTCTACATATGAAAATGATGAGACAATCATATTTGAAGTAAATCATCGTTTTAGGGCTTCGAACAGCTTTTCATCCTCAGTCACGACTTTGGTGCGCAACAAATCGCAGTTTTCATCCAAATCCCAGACATGACCGCATTTGGGAGTGTTGCCCGTGGAACTTGCGCAAATCATCTTTGCAACTATCTTGCTCTCTCCCTCATCAGGGGTGAGAAAATATACAGCCCGATCGTATCCGCATTCAGGGCATTCAACATGCACATTGGGCATGGTAGGATCGAATATGTATGACAGATCAGGGATATACTTTTTGGAGCCTGGATATGAAAGCATTTACCTACTTGCAGTTCCTTGGTGTAGAGCATGCAGTCTTTCCCCTCCCGCCTGCTAAAATCGATAAAGCGGTGCTAGCAGAACGGACATGCAAATTATAGATTGTGACCATTGGCCTTGTACGGCGTGAGCATGTTTTTGCATTTGTTGCAGAAGTACATGCCGAAGACTGCAGTGACTCCCTCCTCGACGTTTGACTAGCTGTATCCTCTGTCATTCTCCTCGTTTTCGCTCTGCATGGGACCAATATAATATGAGCGGATGGTGAAATATTTAAAGAGTCACTACCTATAAATACGTCCAAAATGATATAGTTTAGCATATTACATATTCGGATTAATAAATTGAATTTAGATGGAGAACTACCAGCAGAATACGCTGCTAACTACAGCATAAATAGCTCAGTTGGAAATATTCGTATCGGGGAGAGGACTTTGCGATATGGACGTCTTCTCTAAGTCAGACCCCTACGTTAAGGTCTTTTTCAAGAGTGGACCCAATCATCAGTGGACTTTCATCGGCAGGACAGAGACCATCGATAATACCCTCAATCCCAATTTTAAAAAATCGTTTGTGGTGGACTACATTTTTTAATCCAGGCAGGAACTCAAATTTTAAGTCATGGATGAGGATGATAAAAAGAACTCTAATAACGATGATTTTATAGGAAAAGTGTAAACCACGCTTGGGGCATTGGCCGGAGCTCGCGATCAAACGTCCATCCTGCAATTAGTCAACCCTCAGAAAAAGGAGGGGATTGGAAAGCTTATTTTACGAGTAGAGCCTTGTAATGAGCAAAAACGTATAACATTGCATATTTAGAGTTTATCACGATGAAATGGAAAGCCAACAAATTGATGAACACTGACTCGTGGTTTGACTGGTGGGACAAAAGCGATCCTTATCTTAAGTTTCTTAAAATCAGGAAAGATAACACCTTTGTCGAAGTGAACAGGACTGCAGTTGTCATGAATGATCTCAACCCGCGATGGGACCCAATTTAAATTTCAATAGCCAAACTTATACGTGAGGATAATCTGGAAAAGAAGTTTAAGGTGGAGTGCTGGGATTGGGAATAAGAAGGTGAAGCCAAGCATCAGTTCATTGGAGAAGCCTACATAAAGCTTCCCTAACTGCTTTCATCTTAGACCCCACTAGAAATTCCTCTTCATAACCCTAAATGCAAAAAACCAGGAATGTTGACTCTCTAAAGAATGACATTCTATTAAAAACCAAGTTTCATCGACTACCTCCGAGGTGGATTGCAACTAAACCTTTCAGTGGCTATTGATTTTACAGGGTCCAATGGTACCCCTACCCAACCAACCTCTCTCCACTTTATAAACTCATACTCTCCTAATCAATATCAGCAGGCCATCATGGCCATTGGCAATATCTTGCTAAACTATGACTATGATAAGAGAGTGCCCGCATTTGGGTTTGGCGCCGTCACTAAATTTCCAACGATGAACTCCACTACAGTTAGTCATTGTTTTCCACTCAGCGGCAATTACAACGAAATTGAAGCTGTGGGTTTGGATGGATTAATGAGCTTATACTGTCGGGCGTTGACGAATGTTTCATTTTCAGGGCCAACCTTCTTCGGACCCATCATTAAGCAGTTTATTGACATCGCTTATAAGGCTCACATGGAGGGAGGAGGGGCCACTTACCAAGTTCTACTTATTCTGACGGATGGGTAGATTCATGATATGGACTAAACTGTAAACCTGATTGTGGCAAATTCGCATCTACCCTTATCGATAATCATTGTGGGGGTAGGAAAGTCCAATTTTGATAATATGAACACTCTCGATGGAGACAATGGACTATATAATAGCACTGGACTCAAAGCCGCTCGCGATATTGTTCAGTTTGTGCCTTTTAGCCAAGTGCAGCTCAATCCCGAGCTTTTAGCCAAGTAACTATTAGCCTAACTGCCTTTTCAAGTCACTCAATACATGGTACTTATATGAAGATTTAGGGCATGATAGGTATAAAGCCAAATCCACCAAACGAAGTGAATATTGAGAATATCATGATCGAGAATCAAATGGGTTAAATCGAAGCAAATCTCAAATAGAACCTTCCTCATCTTTTCGTGGGATTGACTCTCGGGGCTACCGAAACGTAAAAGCCATGATAATTTTGGACTTTTTGGGATGATATTATTGAATACGATTAAACAAATTAATTGCGGTGACTTGATTTCAATAATTGATATATGATACACAAATTAGTAATCATCGGGATATTACTCATCGCTACCGCCTACGCTTATAGCGAGAAGAACAATGTTCTCATTTTATCGGATGCCGATCTCGAAGGAATCACTGATCAGTTTCCCCATATTTTGATAGGATACTTCGAACCATAGTATCATCTTAAATTATATAGATGTAAGCCGTGCCAATAAATGACCATAATCATGGAGCAAATTGCTGAGGAATTCAAGCAGAAGAACTCTCAGAGTATGAATATTGAAAAGTAGTGCGTCTTGCCACCATAAACTGTGATTAGAATCCATAGAGCTTCTAATTTGGTCAATTGAGAGCCATTCCTACTCTAATCTACTATCAAGAGGGATACCCAACTAATTTTTAGGGCGATAAGACAAGACCCTATCTACAAAAATGGCTGGCCAAAAAGGTATAGTCCCCAGTCAAATAAATTACTAATGCCGAACTCTAAATCTTAAAGAATTCAGATAGTGAGAAAGTATCGATCATATTCATCGGCTCTGTGCATAGTGTTCGAGGCCATCAATTCACTGAATTGGCCAATGACGATCAATACAACGGTAACTTTTGAGATATTTAGACTACTATTTTATTGAGTAAGAAGTCGAACCTTATGGAACTGTGTTTCTCTTGAGGTCATTTGCTGAAGATCTTTACTATCCTTCTTTTGATTAGGAAACTTATTATTGGATTGCCAAGAACGATCGTCCTGACGTTGTTCCTTTTGATAGTCGATCAATGACATCTGTCTTTAAAGAAGGACGCACTGGGATCCTCTTCTTCATTGAGGAGGACTATAAAAAAAAACTTTAAATATTCAAAGAGGCCGCCAAACTATGGAAACTCCAAGAGCGATCTGCAATTAGCATTACTTTCATCACTGTGACTGTAATTATAAATTAATACAGCCAGACTATGCGCATTATCCTAATTTTGTAGATTATATGCAAATTAATCCGATGAATGCACCCGTCGTAATCGTCAATGGAGGATTAGAGACGAAGTATATACTCAAACAAAAGATTAATCGAGTCACACCTCAGAGCATAGTTCAATTTTTGGACAATTATTAGAAAGGGAAGATCGAAGAGCAATCGTTGAGCCCACACTCTCAAAACCATCGCCAAGAGAGCCAAGAATAGCCCTCATAGTAGTCAGTTGAGAGCGAGCTTTGATTGGATTTGATTGGAATGTATTAATAAATTCTAGAGCAATAAGCTCACCATAAAATATATTCTACATTCCTCATAATGTTTCGCCGGTTGTTCAGTTGCAGCCTGGCTTCTCGAGCTTTCCCCTTCTTAAGCAAAAATAGGCACTTCTTTAACAACCACCACTTAAGCAGAGGGGCGAAGGCTTCCCTCTTCGCAACTACCTATCTGGCCTTCATGCCAGCAACCATAAATCTGCAGTAATAAAAGAAAGAGACCGAAGTAGATTAGCAAAAGGATAGTAGCCAGAAAGTATTACCTGTTATGACTATCGAAAAATCCTTCCTCTCAAGAATCTGGTTTGCCATTATACATGTGGTCCGATTCTTTCAGTTGTTGATAATATTTTTGCCTCCTATCGTCACACTCCCTCTGCTTCTGTTCAAGCGAACCTAAAACTATTGGATGGATCTCTTTGTTAAGGCAATTGAGAGATCCGGAGTTGTGTTCATCAAGGCATTTCAATATCTTAGCCATAGAAGAGATATTATCGGGCCTGACCTGGCGTCTAAATTCGAGTATCTCCGTGAAAATGCTCCGACTCATTCCCTTTAAACGACTAAAGCCAACTTCAAATAAGCATATGGACGCAATATAGAGGATATCTTCGAAGAGTTTAACCCAATTCCAATAGCCTCCGGATCCGTAAGCCAAGTGTACAAAGCAATGTACAAGGGCAAAAAAGTGGCAGTGAAAGTCCGCCATCCGGATGTTGACAAATACATCGAGAGAGATGTGAACTTACTGTTTTTTCTGAGTTATCTAGCTTCTTTTATTTCTCCAGCAATGGAAATACCAGTGAGCGAACACTCCTTAAAGAAGACTCTAACAGAACAATTGGATTTCACTTTCGAGATGAAAAATCTGAATACCTTTAATAAGATGTTTGAATCACGCGGAGATATCAAGTTCCCCTTTCCGTTTTAGGAAAACACCAAGGACTCAGTGTTGATTGAGACTTTCGTTGAAGGAGTACCAGTTACCTATTATGAGTATAATAAGCATCCTCTAAACAAGGTCATTGCTCGACTGGGATCCACCACTTTCTTCGAAATGCTGATGAAGAATAACTTCATCCACGCTGACTGTCACGGAGGCAACATCTTTATTGAGATCACTGAGCAGTCCTATAATTTTCTGACCTAAATAAGGGACAGCATAAAAGAGATATACTATTCTATCGAGACCTAACTGAAGTCTTGGACTTTTAGTAGTGAAAAGATAAAACAGTTATATGTTGAGAGCAGGAAGGAGGAACAGGATATTAGAAATCTATTGAGGAAGTATAAGGAAAAGATTGTCGTTAACTTGATAGATGTTGGAATGGTTATTACCCTCAACGAAAAGGACAAGAAAAATTTTGTTAACTTCATCAAATCAATCATTGAAGGCCGAGGAGAGATTTGCGCAGAGCTCATTTACAGTCTATCTAACTTTGAAGGCCAAAAGATACTCGGTGGCACTTTCGAGAAGTACCACAAGCAACTAACTGACTTGTTCAGTGTTATTAACAACCAAGGACTGGATAATCTCCAAGGGATGGACTTGTTTATCGATATGCTAACAATTATAAGGCAAAACAAGATGAAGCTGGATGGATAATTTGCGACTCTTCTAACCAACATGATGGTGCTGGAAGCGATCGCTAAGGACATCGACCCTGAAATTAATATTCTGAAGTGCGCATTTCCTTACTTCAAGTACGTATAAGACTTCGGGGTTTATACCAAATGATGGTTATCTTATTATAAATTGAATAATGATGATTTCAAACAATTAAGGAATGATGATTCGTTCCCAAAATAAATAAATATCACTGAGATCTTCATTTCTCAGCTACCAGCCAGACGTCACTTTCAACAAAGGACCAGATTCCTTCAGTTTTATTGGGTAACGGTTCATTCGGAATGGGTTCCTGACCACTCTGACTGTTTAATGAAGGAGTTATTTTTTCCAAGCTTATAGGCTCTGTTTTTTCCATTTATATCTATTAAAGAAGGGCTTACTGATCTTCGATATAACGAATAATCTGAGCCATGCTTCCATGGCGTTTCATCATCTTTTGGTGGTGGCTACGACACTGATCGGACGACCGCGTTTTGATGCGCTGACTGACCATGACGTTGATTCTCATTGATCTGCGAGAGCGGTTATCAGTTTCAAAAAGTTCCTGGTTTTATTTCAAGAAATTTTTGTAGATAACACTCTCTCTAAGGGTCCAGGCCGAACAGTTGAACTTTTTTTTATTCTTTTTCAATTTTTACTCTTTGAGCTTCAGCTGTTTGGAGGCACATTTATTTTATAAACAAGGGGGCTCAAATTAGCTGTCGCTGTCTGAAGAATAGTTGGGTAACGCCGAAGGAGGGTGGGGGGTGGCGTTGGGTTAGTTGTTGGTGTTCATGTGTTATTTAAAGTTCTTCCTTTGATAAATGAAATAATTATAGAAATAATTGATAAAAATCAGCTGGTCTGTCAGTTGAATTGCAGGGAAAGATGAATATTTGAGTTTTAAGTATATTTTGTTTGTCAATTGGTTGTTTTAATAATTTTTCTTTTGGTTTTGGACTAACTCTTATCTTGTTGATTGAGATTGAGCCTATTTTTAAGATCAAGGATCGAATACATATCAGACAAACACACTTATATAAATGATTGGTTGTGAGTTTAGGATACTGAATTGATGGACAAATATTCTGTTTTTGGTATTAATATCCATCAATTGGTTTGATCTTCTCAAGATCCTGTTATAATGTAAAAGCTATAAATATAAGATATCATATTTACAATTAATTCCACAAGATATTTGCTGATAATTTCAACCTATAATAATACGAATTCCTATGATAAAAATGATAGCGCATCAGATTTAAAGCATATATTTATTAGATGGGGAACAAACAGTGCTGGGTCATCGCGTGGATTGTTGTCACACTCATTCAACTTTGCTATATACTCTACGCCACATACTCTCCTCTCTATTTTCCCATCCTCAACGCACCTTACACGCAAATCGCATCAATAGTAATTGGCATCTTTGCCACCTTGCTCGTGTTTAAGACTGAAAACAAAACCATTGAAAGGAGAATCAATGTGAGCTGGGGAGTTTTGATAATTATGGTGGGCCTAATCACTAGTGTTGCTCTTACAATGTGCAAAATATATATGTGGTGTTTGATCTGGGTGGTTGCTGGAGTTAAGATTCTGAGATAGTAAAAAATAAAGTATGAGCGAAGCCAAAACTAGTTATGGATGGAGTTCGGCGAGATCAAGAACATTAGCATGCGGACTGGCCTTACGTAAGATAATATAGACACCCCTTCTTCTTTTCGATCTGCTCCTCCATTTTTTATTAAGAAAAAGACCAACATTTGCAAAAATATTCTATGTTTCTTCAACGGTCTTCTCATCCTTCTATTCACAGCCAACGCCTTCGCAGTCTGTTACTATCACACAGCCTATCCTATATTAGGCTCGATTTATAACTTGAAATTGCCTCTGACAAATCAAAGCATTTCGTTTCATGCGTATTGTTCAGATGTTCCGAGTAGCAAATACCCGACAGTTGTTCTGGAACATGGTGGAGGTGGTAATATGGTTGGCTTCATGCCACTCGCGTCTGATTTAAAATAGCTAGGAATTAAAACTTGCATCTATGATAGGTTGGGCTATGGAAGGTCCACTAAAATTGTGCCTAATGTCAACCCGCAGTACAAAGCCTAAATAACCCATCTTCTTTTCAGCAAAATTTTAGATGAGGATTAAAAAATCATTATGGGAGGGTGGTCTGCAGGAGTAGAGTTATCCATAATCTATCAATATTATTATCCTCAGCAGGTGGTGGGAATGGTCTTTATGGATGGCTACCCTGACTATCTAACATTAGGAGCAGTCATAGCAAATGCATCAGAAGTTGAAAATGTCCACACGGAACTCATAGCTAACATTTTTAGAGTTATTTAACCGTTTGGATTTGATTTCTTTTTCGGAAGCAATGGTATTTAGAATCAAACTTTCAATTAATATTATGAGGCCTACTACCGCACTGGGCATCTCTGGGATAGTCAGGCGACTGAACTCAAAGACATGCAAACTACTGAGTGGCTGTCCCGTTTGGCCAAAGAAGAGCAAGCTGTGGAACCCTATCCAAACTCACAAATCTATTTAAACTGGCCTGACATAAAAGTGCCATTGTTAGTGATGCCTTCATAGAATACTATACAAACAGATATGTATCGCATTCAGAGCTAAAAATATTTCGATAAATGCACTGCTTATAAGAAGATTACACCTATCCAAGGAGGCCACTAATTTGTGCTTATCGAACATGAGGCAGCGGCCAGTGAGATATTTGATCTTGTGAACCACATTATTTGATTATCTGCTTCATAACAATAAAAGGGAATGATATTTATTTCTGCCTCAG
>Ga0302186_10003031_pt1 | contig 12551 bp, 17 predicted proteins | sample II_Bog_E1_2_FD_198782 | JGI IMG/M metagenome (GOLD analysis project Ga0302186, IMG submission 198782) | Peat permafrost microbial communities from Stordalen Mire near Abisko, Sweden - II_Bog_E1_1 | ecosystem: Environmental > Terrestrial > Soil > Wetlands > Peat | place: Sweden: Abisko... | reverse complement strand
ACGCTTAATTATAATAAAATGAAGAAAAAAAAGAAAAAAAATTCATAAAATTGAAAAATTAACACTAAATTTTTTATAATAATTCAAAACTTATTTAATTGGATTTTGCAATGATTGAAGAGGATCAATTAGAAAACTCAGAGGAGAGCAAAGAGCACTCCGAATCAGAAGACGAGATCGAATTCAAAGAGATGAATTTGAAAGTATTAAAACAAATATATTTACTCTTATAAATATTTCAGCTTGCCAAAGATAATCCCTTAAACCAAACAATTTCAATTGGTCTTATTTCAAAAACCTCTTTGGAGAAAGAAATATTTGGGATATTAGATGATCAAGAAAAGTAAAAAATGTGCTTTAAAACTAAAATATTTTTCTAAAAAACAAGAATGGACTATATTTGCAACTTAAGAAAGGTTCATTTGGAATGGCTTGGTATTGGTATATTTAAACAAAAAAATATAAGTAAATTCTTAAAAATTTTAGAAAGAATTGAAAATTTGAATTTTTTCGAGAAGTTGCAAATTTTATTCCTTCAACATGTACTTTTTCTTCTTCTTTTCTAAGACAAGTTTTTTAAATAACAGAACAATATTCAAAAAATTGAAAACTTGGAGACTTTAGTTAATCTTGAATACCTGTCTTTGAAGGCTAACAAAATAAATAATCTGGAAAATATCAGTCATTTGAAAAAACTTTCATTTTTGGACATTTCACAAAATCTTCTGGAAAAAATTGAAGTGAATGAAATTCCCAAAAACCTTGAATTTTTGAATTTGTTTGAGAATATAATTAAGGTATTATAATAAATTGCACGCTTTTTTCTTCTAATTCTAATAAAGAAAAAAAATTATCAAAAAGAAATTACACTATATTGTGAATATTTGCAAGAATTGGATGGAGAAACAATCACAGCTGAAATCCGTTTCAAATATATGGACATGTATGTAGTTTTTTCTCTAAATTTTCTTAAGAAAAATGGTAGATTTCCAAATAATTTGGAAGACTATGCTCAAAATATGAACAAATTTTATGAAGAAAAAAAAAAGGAGGAGTTAAGCGAAAATTTTGATCATGACTTTGTTCCTGTCAATGAAAATATGGATATTGATGTGTTAAATAATGAGTTTATAAAAGTGAAATTTTTCGAAAAAGACAACATTAGTTTAAATATTTGACATAGGACACTGATCATCTGAAGGACGAAATCCATAAGAAGACAATTAATATAATCGAAAAAGCAAAGGAAAAAAGTGCTGAAGTAGATCAATGAAAAAAAATTGGATTTTTATAAATAAAAATAAAGCAAAATGAAGAATTCAAGAAAGAGATAGAGGAAGCTGAGGAAATGCACAAAATTTTGATAAGAACGATCAGGAATGGTTCTAAATACTTTGATTTAACAGGAAATTCAAAGAAACCATGATAAATTTTATGTGTTGTACTAATAAACAGAAAAGAAAAACACAGACAAAAACAAATTACTTTTATTTTTTTAAAAAGAAAAAAAAACCTCAAGAAACAATCATATTAAAATTTAAAACTCTCCAATTTAATTCTTAGCGAATTTACACTTTCTATCTTTTTTTTTGGTTTTTTCTTTTTCTTCTTCTTTTCATTTTGCTCAACATCGTTCCTTTTAAATTTATTCTCATATTCCAATAACGGCAAGGTCAAAGCTCCTTCCAATTCCTCGTACACCGTTTTTTGAATGTATTGGCTTTGTTGGAGCTTTCTAATCAATTCCAACTCCATTTTCTCCATTTCTATGATATCCACCTCAGACTTTTTCGTCAAGGTTTTTTCCTCAGTGATTTTTTGTTCATATTCCTTCTTTATTTTCAACATTTTATTCGTTTTATACTCTTCAACTTTCAAATTGCCTATGAGCAGCTGCTTTTTAACGAAATTCACTCTCGCAATATTGTTTTCGAAGAGTTTCTTCTCATAACTTGTTTTTATCGCCTGATGCCTTTCGCTTTCCTTTCTTAATGAAAACATTTCTTGTTGTTTTTGCTTTTGAAAAGTCACACGGAAATTTTCTTTGTCATCTTTGCCTTGTTCTCGATTCAACTTTTTGTCCAAAATCTTATTGGATATATTTTCTCTGGTTTGTCTCAATTGATTTGCCCTCTAAAAATTATGTTAAAAATTAAAAATTTGTAAAAATAGGAACATACTTCTAAATTTCTTTCGTAATTTTGCTTTTTTAGTCGATAAATATCATCTGCTTTATTTTTTGTTTCTTTAATTTTTTTGAGCGTTTTTAATTCCTCTTGCTTCAGCAAAGCTATTCGATTCGCAAGTATTTGGGCTTCTAAGTTTACTTGCTTTCTATTTTTTATTACAAAATTTAAGTACTTTCCTAAATTTTTGGTCTCTTCCTCTTCGGGTTTTTCACTAATAAGTTTTGATTCTTCTTTATTTGGAGAAACCGTCAAGCTTTTTTCATCAGGAATCTTGTTATTGTTTATGATGAGCATAGTATCAAAGTTGATGTTTTTTTTCTCTTTTTCATTTGTTTTTTCTTCTTCTTTATTTGATTTTGTTTTCTCTTCTTCATTGGTTTTTTCCTTCTCAATTGCTTTTTCATTGGTTTGCTCATTTTTATCGTATACTTTAATTTCTTTGTCCTTGTCATAAGTTTGTTTGAAATTTGAATCAGGAGGTTTTATTTCAATTGAGTTTTTAATTTGAGGCAAAATGTTGCTGTCGAAGATTCGAATGCTTTCTTTTATTTCGGTAGAATGAAGCTTGCTGAGAGGGAAATTCATTTCCTCTTCGATTTGAGATAAGGTGTTGCTTTTGCCAGGGTCCATCTCAAATTTGATAGTTTTAAGGAGTGCTGATAAAATAAAACGATTTTTTCTATTTTGTTATTATCCTGTTAATTTTTTGTCTTTTTTAAAATAAACAAAAATCTATTTGTTTTTATAAATAAGAAAAATAGGGAATTTAGCTCAAACTACGAAATAAATAACCATTTGTTTTTCAAATATTTGTTTCTTTATTAATGTCTTTCTTTTTATTTATTTTTGAAATATATGAAATTTTATTTTTTATTAATAAATTTTTAATTTAAATAAAAAGTCACAATGGTAGTTTCCCTTAAGTTTCTCCTAAAAATGTATTTTTTTTAAAGGACAGCACAAAAAGCAGCAAATACAATGACGACTTGTCGACTTTAAAGTGTGAAAGGAAGAAATTGGAAAGTGATGCTAAACTTCTAGAAAATCGGATTCGTTTGTTAGAGTTCGAAGATAAAAAGGCTCAAAAGAAAATTCAAGAAACCATAAAAGAAACTGAAAGGTTAAAGCAAATCCGAAGCAGAAATCAAAGTATCGAACAAGAAAGAAGAAAGGTTTTTTGAATGTTTTATTCGCCTTTGGATTAAGTATAAAAAAAGATTAAAAGCCAACAATCAGACCAATTAAATGCGTTAGCCTTTCAGAACAAGATGATAAAGCAAAAAAGCCAGTCAAAGATTTTAATGAATCGATCTTTTTGCGCTGAGAGAAAAAAAGAAGAGGTTTTAAAAGTCAAAACGTTAAAAAAAGTAATATTTTTTCATTTACGCAAGAAATTTTAAAGAATAATATTATAGGAGTTAAAAAACAGAGCCGCAAAGGATGTGCAAATGGAAACAATGAGAAACATTGAAATTGCCCAGAGGATAAAAAATGAGGATAAAATAAAAACCTTGAAAATCAAAAAAATAATGGTATTTTTCAGCTAAATATTTGACTTTAAGTTGAATTTAGGAGTTGAAAATCAAAAGTTTGCAAGAAGAGCATGAAAATAAGCAAAAAAATGAAATTGCTCAAAAACAGAAAAAACAGGTTATAAAGTTTATTTTGAAAATGTGAAAATTATTTTGTTTTAAAAGACCGAAATAACCCAACTTGAAAGAAACGAGCTTGAATTGATCAAAAAGTTGCAAATTACACAAAATAGAGAAAAACAATTTCTAAAAGATCTCAAAAATTATGACCCTTACTAAATGTCATATTTTCCTAATTAAAAAATATTATTGATTTTATATTTGCGATAGATAGAGAATTGAAGTTTAACTTGGTGTACCTTTAAATATTATTTTTCAAAATCAATATATTAAGAAACCTCTTAAAAAATTATTTATTTATATTATTTTTTTGAAATTCATAGTCCTTTTATAATTTCTTTGTTTTTGTTACAAATTTTTAGATTTTCCTTCTCTAATCTTTTGAGACCAAGTGGTTAAAATCGGAGGAATTTAATTATTTCGAAACTACAAAGCAAAATCGTATTAAAATTTATTAATAATTTTTGTTTGTACTCTATTAATTTTAACATATACTTTTTATAATAAAAAATTTAGAAAACAAAGAAAAACCTTTATTACAATTTTTCATTCAAAAATGAAAAATTTTTAATAAAAAAAAAAAAAAAAAAAAAAAAAAAAAAAAAAAAAAAAAAAAAAAAAAATTCAATTTCCAAATTCCAAATAAATAAAATTTTTAAAATTTTGTATAATCTAAAAAACTTTGAATTATTGAATGCATGAAAAACTGAAAATTAATTTCCCTTTTTTCAACATTATTTATTTGTTTATTATTATTAATAATATCTTAGACATCTTATTTTAATATTAATGAATTCCACCATTTTTACGAACTCCTCCATTTTTGATGAATATGTCAACTACACTACCCCAGATTTCTCTTTGCATTATAAAATCTTTAAATACACCGTTTTTTCCACCTCATTAGTTTCTTTAATATCCTGTTTTTTTGTGATTCTGATGTATAAATTGTGTCCCAATCTCCGGAATCTTCCCTACAGAATGATAGTCTATCTTCAAATATCCGATGGAATCGTTGCATTTGCCAATTTACTTGATATTTTTGACACAATTGACCACCATAGTCTCTGTCAGACTCAAGCCTTTTTAATAACTTATGGTTGTGACGCTTCTTTTATCTGGACCTGTTGCATCTCAACATCAATATATTGCTCCGCAACTGGCATTTGGCGCATCGTCGAACCTTATGAGAGATATTTTCTCATACTTTCCTTTGGGCTTCCATTGATTTTATCAATAATGTTCTAAAAGTAATTTAAAAAAAAAAATAATTGTTTATTTTTAGACCATTTCCTTTCAATGGATATGGGAGATCAGGGTATTTATGTTGGATCCAGATTTCCGATATCGACCCAACAACACGCAATTTTTTGTTATTATTCTGTCTTTTTCTATTTTTATGGGTGGCAATGCTTTATAACACAATAATGATATTAAAAGTCTTTTTGTTTTATAAAGACCACCTCAATTTATTGAGTCATTATGATCGCCATCTCAAGAGAATCGTCTGGTTTCCCATAGCAATGCTGATTTGTTGGATAACACCATCTATTTATCGTGTTTTTCAAATGTGCGGGTATGAGAATTTCTGGGCATCATTGATTCACGGGATATCATCGGGGATTAATGGTTTTGTTAATACTCTAATATATGCTTTTAACAAGAAATTCAGAGAAGAAGTCAAGACCTCGTTTTTATCATTTTCAAGTAACAACAACAATTTTATCAGACATATATGAATTTAATTATAATAAATATTGTTTCTCAAAGGAAAAACGAAAAACGGCATCATTTGTTTCTTTTTTTATAATTTTTTTCATTTTTTGTTATCAAAAATGTTAGATTTCAAAATTATAAACAAATATTTAGAAAAAGATAACATTTAAAAAATATAAGATCAATTTGATTTTCGAATGGAATTTTTTACCAAGAAAAATGTCATTTGTCTGATTTGTGGAAACTCAAATCAAGAGTTGTTGCCAAGTCTTGCATTTTGTTCACTATGTTGGTCCCCTTCCGAAAAATTTAGCCTACTTGATGCTCCAGAAATCGACAAAATAACGGAGAAAATTTATTTGGGAAACGAAGAAGCTCAAAAACAGAAATCTCTTTTGAAGCTATTGAAGATCACACATATTCTAGTTGTTGGTGAGGAGCTTCAAATTTTCCATGCGAACGATTTTGTATACAAAAAGCTTGAAATTGAAGATTCTCAGTTAGAAGACATCAAGAATTATTTTGAGGAATCATACAAATTTATTGAAGAGGCCAATGGAAATGTACTTGTTCATTGCATGGGAGGAGTTTCAAGAAGTCCGACTATAGTGATTGCGTATTTAATGAAAAAAGAAAAGAAAGGATTTAAGGAGATCTTATCTTTTGTGAAATCCAAAAGAAAATGGGTGAAACCAAATGATGGTTTTAAAATGCAATTAAAGGAATTAGAGGATCAGCTCAAACTATGATAGCATGATCACTATCAAAAGAAAGCATCTTAATTTTAAACGGATTTTTCATATGGAAAAATAATTTAAAAAAGTATTTTGATCTTTTAAAAATTCAAGGTTTTAAGAATTTGTTTCTTCAAGGAATTATTTTACGTCAAAAATAAGGAATTTTTTCCTTTTATTAAAATTCAAATTCATGGCTTTGAACCGATGAACTTCTTCCTTTATGATCATAAAAGATTACTAAACTTTCTGTAATTACTTTTGTCTCTGAGTCACAGTTCAGTGATTTGCGAATGGACAGTGTTTCGGCTTCGTTTTAAAATAAAACCACCTCTCATCATCCAAATTTAATATTTTGATCGAATTATTATCATTGACACCTTTAACAGCCAGAATCAAATAAGTTATATTGCTTCTCCAAATACAAATATCAAATATATCAGCCACCTCCATTAACCTCAACTCTTTTATAACATTTCCTGTATCAATGTCTGTTATTGTAATGACATTTAGATTTTGAGTGTAAATAATCAAGCGAGAAGCTTTTTGAAAGTTAAGAAGAAATCTAATTGCATTGACAGGTTTTTTGGTATGAAACTCTTTGATCCATCGATTGGATTTCCAATCGAATTGTCTAATGCACGTTTCAAATCCTAAGAAGATAGAAGTAGTCAATAAGGATTGATCGTAATAGGAATTGATGATTCCACATAGTTCCTGATGATATTCTGGGATGAAATGCATTATTTCTCCAAAAAAATTGTAAATTCTAACTGGAATTTTGGTGGTAAAGGCAATAATTACCAATTCTTTGTTTTCCTCCTTCGGGACGGGCTTGTTATTATCCAAATTTAAATGGCTTTCATGAAATAAATCCTCAATTATTATCGCTTCAAGAATAGCAAGTTTGGTGTGAATGATATACCTTTCTTCAAACTTCAAAGTAGTTTTATCTAACAAAAAAATTCTTAAGTCCCCATCATCATCTCCAGAATAAAGAATATCTTCCCCTGATGATTTACAATAAAAAGCCAAAATGTTCAGTGCTACTCTTGATTTTTGAATTATTTGATGTTTTTTCTTTTGTGACATATTATAAACATGGATTGGATAAAATTGTTGGTCATCTAGGCAACCTGTCCAACAGATAAAATTTTCCTCATCAATGGTAAAGGAATCTGACAAATTGTATTTGAAGAATCCAATACCAAATGTTTTTTTTTCTAATAAACCTCGTTCCTTCCATTCAGGAGGATCTGCTAAAAAAATGGCATTTTCATTTCGATTAAAATTCTCAATTTTCACGTGATTGAATAAGTTTTCCATAGGGTCTTTCAAGGAAATCAACATTTCTTTTATTTGATTGAATTTCTCACTAGTTTTTTCAATGATTTGAAGGTTCATGGGGCAAAGAGGATTAATATTTGAAGAAATTCTATATATATAGTTGATGTCCACAAGTAAAGGAAATAATTTGTGCAAATCGTTGTCCACAAAGAAAACAAAGTCTATTTTGAGGTTCAGGTTCCATTATTGAAGATTTTTTATTTTTGGATTTTAAATTTCCAATTTTAACAAACTCTCTTTATTTATATATATATGTATGTGGAAAAATTTTACTTCTATTTTCTTTGACCTATAATAATTAAATTAAAATCAATATGTGAACGTGAAACTGTTCAATAATCACTACCAAATTAAACTTTTGATCTCTTTATTTAATTCTTTTTTGTATTTTGATAAGAGGTCTTTAAATATTAGAAAAATATAAATTTGTTGATTTTAAATTTCAATGCGAAAAAAAAAATACTATTTTATTAAATATCATATAAAAACAAAATTTTCCCTTCCTAAAATAATTCGATAAACCTTTAGAAAATTTTAATTTTATGAATTATTTGCATTTTTTTTCCAATCAGAAGTTGCCATAAAATCACAAAAAAAAATTTACTTTTATATTTGTTTTTTAGGTTGTTAGAAATTATTTCGTGGAAAAAAACGTTCATTAAAATTTTTTATAATTTTGGAATTCCTAATTTCAACAATTGATACAACTCATCAATTGTCTTTTTTTCTATTTGAAATTCGGATAAGACCTCAATGGTATCTTCTCCCGTGCTAGGGATTCGTTTGACCTTTTCTCCTAGCTGGGAATGATTGGACAATTTTGGAGAAGGGGCTATTTGATACTTAAACTCTTTCACGATTTCTTCTTCTGCATTTTTATCGTGAATAACAACCTTTCTTTGTTGAAAAAATGGATGTTCAGGTAAATCTTCCATATTGATAACAGGAGTGACGCAAACATCTTTATTTGAAAACTAATCATAAAAGGGATGATTTTTTTTAAGAAATATAAACAAATACAAATTTATTCCATTCTTCAAGATTCTTTGTGGATATTTGTTGAGAAATTATTTGATGGATTTCTTCCCATTTTGATTTGTTAAGTTGATTTTCAATACAGATCCTCTCATTTTCTGGAGTCAGATTTAAGCTCTAAAAATTATTAATCGAAAACAAATATTTGTGACAAAAAACTTGAATAAATTTCAGATAGGTCAATCTTTCTACAGCTCCCACTGTGAGATATTTTTTATCCCTGCATTGATATATGTTATAGAAAGGAGCTCCCGAATCATAAGTATTTTCTCCTCTTGATTGATTCCACAAACCATTTCTAAAGAATAATTATTTTTTTTGGGCGTTTCATAAAACTTAAAGACCTTTTCATGCTCAAAATATTAGACCCGAGATACAAACTTGATTCAGCCATTGAATTATCAACAACCTATTAAATCTTTTTTGAATATAAGCGAAATATCCAATTATAATACTTGGCCTTTCCCTGTTCGGTTCCTTTCATAAATAGCTGCCAAAACTCCAAAAGCTGCCATCGCTCCTCCTCCCATGAAGTCAGCCTCAATTTTTAGTTTAGCATTATTTAAAGTAAAATTATTTTTTTTACAAGTATATTGTTTGGAAAACCAGGCACTCCCTTTTTCGTTCCAAAGACCCCCAAAACCCCTGCATTTGCTAAATAATTCAGATCATGTCCTGCTTTTAAGACCAAAGGTCCGGATTGTCCATAACCAGTTAATCTACAAATGACAATCTTTTTATTGATCTTGAAACATTCTTCTGGAGATAGACCCATCTTTTCCAATACACCAGGTCTATAAGGATCAATTAAAACATCGGAACCAGCTATCATTTTTTTCAAAATTTCAATATGAGAGTTAATTTTGAGATTAAGCACAACTGATCTCTTGCCTCGGTTCCTAATTAATCCATAAATTTAATTAATGGATCTCATATTTACAAGATGTTTTTTCCATTTTGGATGTTTAAAACAGGCTCATCTGGTCGATTAATCACTATTACATCAGCCCCAAAATCAGAGAGGATCATGCCTGTAAAGAGAGTTGGTGCCAGTCCTTCTAATTCGAGGACTTTTATTTGAGAAAGAGGAAGCTTATTAAAATTCATTCTTGAAATGTAATTTATTTTTCAAAATATTCTGTTTTCAAAAAAGATTTTTTAATCAACCAAAAACTAAAAACAAATCTTTTGGAATAAATTTCTGTTTTTGTTTATATAACTGTTAATTAATTCTTTTGTCTTTTTCTGTGTTTTTTATTATTTAAATAATTAAATAAGAAGGTTGTCATTATTTTTATAATTTTGCGAATTTCAATGGCATCTCCTTGTAAAAATCAGAAATGGTTTGAGAGTCCACATTAAATTCTTTCAAAATCTCATAAGTATTACTTCCAAGTTTCGGAACCTTTCTCAAAACATTGCTCTTGGAAAGCTTATGATTTGATAATTTTGGAGCTGGTGTGGTTTGGTATTGTAGCTCTAAAGGAATTGAAGAATCGGAAGTTTCCAAGAAAATGTTATTTCTTTCTAAATGATAGGAACTTTTGGAAAGATCTTCAAAATAAAGCACAGGGCATGTGCATGCATCAAGTTTTTCAAACTAATCGAAATTGGAAAGGGTTTTAAAAAAATAAAAATACAGTTTTCTTCCATTCATCTGCAGTTTTTTCAAGGATTCTTTCTTTGAATAATAGATGAAGCTCTGCCCACATATCTTGATTCATATGATTGTCCAAGCATTTTTCTTCAGTGTTTTTATCAAATACTAATCCCTACAAATAACTTTAGTTTGTTGAATTTTGTTGAAAAAACTTTAACAAAAGCGTGATAAAATTTCGGCTCAATAGCTCCAACAGAAAGCCAATTCCCATCTTTGCACTTATAAACTTTATAAAACGGAGCTCCTGAATCTAGAAGATTTTCCCCTCTGTTGTTGTTCCAATAATTGTATCTTTTTTATTCATTAGAAAAAGAATCAATTTTTTCGAACAATAATAATAAAAACAACCTTTTTAGGTTCAAAACAAATGAGTTCAAGTACATTAAGGATTCTGTTATCGAGTTATCAATAACCTAATTTTAATTTGGTAGTTTAAATAAAACAAATTTTCATGAATATACTTGTCCTCTTCCAGTTTTTTCTCTCTCCAACACAGCAATCAATATCCCGATAGCTCCTATGACACTTCCACTCCCCATAGACTTAAAAAACAAATATTTGTTTATCTAATACATTTTTTAACCATTATGTTTCCTGGAAATTCAGGATGGCTTTCCTTAGGTCCAAATGTGGATAAAAGTCCAGAGGTAGCCAAATAATTAATATCTTGACCTCTTTGTTTTGAATATACACCTGTTTGACCATAACCACTAATTCTGCAAATTATCAGTTTTGAATTCAGCTTCAATAGCTCTTTGGGATGGAAACCTAGCTCCTCCATAGTTCCAGGTATACTTGACTCAATCAAAACATCAAGCTTTTGTATAATTGCTTGAAAGACTTTGATGTTCGTTGCAAGCTTTAAATCTAAAATAATTGATCTTTTGCCTCGATTCCTTTGGAAAAAATTCAGAAAAATTTCGAAGTGTGAATTAATTACAAAAAGTTCTTTTCATAAGGTATAGAATTTTCTATTTGTTGGGGATGATTAATCGTGATGACATCTGCCCCAAAATCAGAGAGAATTGTTCCACAAAAGGTTGCTATTGAATCAGGGTTTAATTCGGCCACTTTTATAGGAGATAATGGGAGGGACATTATTTTTTGCTTAAATTAAAGATTTTATAAGATTTTTTTTTTTCAGGATTTTGGATTTTTTCAAAAAATTAATCAATAAAGTCTGCAACTCGAGAGAATTTCGTTTTTTTCTTCCTTTTTGTTTTGATTTTTTTCTTCTTTTTTCCCTTCATTTTTTTCATTTTTATTTGAAAGTTGTTTTAGGGTCACTTCCTTTTGGCATATGTAACATTTATAAGGATTCCCACTTAAATATGGACTTCTATAATCCAAAACGAATTTTTCATTGCAAATAGGACATTCAGCAATTCTTTCATCAGGCCCTTTTGACAATTCTAATAGATTTTGTTGTGAGTCGTCATTTTTTTTTTGAATTTCTTTTGCCATTTGTCCAATTTCATCATCCTTGAGCAAAATCTCATTAAATTCCTTTCTGAAAATAGTGCTATTGCACATTAAATTCGGACATTTGATTTCATCCAAAAATTTATTTGCCTCAAGTCCCAAATTTATTAGGTTTTTGAGACATGGCTTGCAGATATAATGATGGCAAAGCAATTCGAAAAACCCCCTTTTTTTATCAACATTTTCTTTACATAAAGAACAAATCCGAGCATCTGGTTTTTTTTCCTTATATGAACTTCTGCATTCTTCTATCATTGGATCCAAATTTATGACGTTGTTTTTTTTCATTCGTTTTATATTGTCATATGGGATCCCCTTTTGGCAAGAAAAACAAACTAGATAAAAAGATTCGTTCATTCTCTTGTCAAAACATGATTTGTGAACACTTTGTAGACATGGACAACAATCGAGAAAAATTTTTTCATCTCTTCGTTCAAAATTTTTCTGACATAACATACATCGGAATCGTCCTTTCGGTATAATCGTAAGGTTGATTTTGATATCAATTAATTCCTTCAGAATGTTATTTAATTTTGTTGATTTTTCGCTTGTTGGAATCTCTGAGTCGTTCAAATAATTTTGAAATTCATTGACTTTTTGTGACAGCATTTTTTTGCAATTCTAGAGAAAAAATGTTTTGTGATTTTTAATCATAAATGTTTTCTTTTTTTTAAAAAAATTTTGTTACGGTAAAACCTCAATTAATTTTTATTTTTATTTTTTTGAATTTTTGGTT
>Ga0302186_10003029_pt1 | contig 12565 bp, 9 predicted proteins | sample II_Bog_E1_2_FD_198782 | JGI IMG/M metagenome (GOLD analysis project Ga0302186, IMG submission 198782) | Peat permafrost microbial communities from Stordalen Mire near Abisko, Sweden - II_Bog_E1_1 | ecosystem: Environmental > Terrestrial > Soil > Wetlands > Peat | place: Sweden: Abisko, Stordalen... | reverse complement strand
TAAAAAAAACAAAAATTTAGAATTATAATTTAGGAATCTTTATTTTGGGAAAGATAAATGCGCGGAGGCGAAAAAATGAAATAGGCAAAAAAAGGAAACTTCTGTTTTTATTTTGCAAAATTTTGTTGCTAAAAATTTAAAAATTTCAAACAAATCAAAGTCTATCAATCGAAGAGAATCGATCATTTTATTATTTATATGAGTTTTGTTTTTTATCTCCTAATTTTTTGGTTTGAATTCCTTCATTCTTAAAATTCGATTCTTCGAGGCGGGAAAAATAATTAATTAAAAAAAAAAAATCTGTTAAATAATTAATCTATATTGATTTCATTATTGGTTGCTTGTTCACCTATTTTTTAAAAATTAAACTTATATGATTAATATAATTCTATTTTTAATCAAAAAATATCAAGTAGGTTTTGGTCATTAAACCTTTTATATGTTGCTTTTCTTCACTCCTATTAAAAAAACAGAAAAATCATCATAAAAAACACTAATTTTTCAACTTTCTTCTCTGACTTTGACTTTAGTTAAAGGGTTCGTTCTTTCATAATCCTAATGAACATTATAGATTAATAAATTGTTCAAATATTTTTAAAACATACTGTATCAAAATTTATCGAAGCTTTTTCATATTCCATGATTTCATCCACACTTTCGATTTTAAACAAAAATTCATTGATCAACTGGGTTGGAACCAAAAAATGAACGATCCCAATGAACAAAATCGTTATTGTGACTACGTTCACTCCAGCATCTCCAGCCAAAAAATAATTAAAAAGGAACACAGAGATCTAATAAGAGACTCAAAAATCAAAATTTTAGTGATGATATACAGCGAAAAAAACTATGCAAAGATCCATGATATTAGTCATGGTTTCGATTAGTTCAGGTCCTAGTTCATTTTTTACGCAGGATCTTCTCAAAAGGGAAAACTTTTCCAAAAAATTATTAATTTCATTCAAATTCAAAAGAATAAAATTACTTTATAGATCCAATAGTTGAAAATGAAGAAAAGAAGCGAAAAAACCAACCCCAAAGGAATCAATATAGCGAAGAAACATGTGACTTGAAGGATGTTGATCATGTTGGCTGCAATGGTTTCCATTTCGAAGCTGGGGTTTTCCCAGTAGCTGTTTGCTTCGAGTTGGGTTAGGGCCCATTTAGAAGAATCTTTTCTGAGTTTGTTCTTATTATATATGAGTCTCAAATGATTAGGGTTAATGAAATTCATCAGGGAATAAACCACACAATTCAAGATCAGGAACTGAATGAGGGTCGGGATCAAACCGCCTTGTAAGAGAAATGGTAGAAACAAATTCTATGCAATTATTACTGTTGGATGCATAATTCATCTCAGAATAAAAAGTGCATATTAAGAAACTGAGGAAACCAGTGTTGAGGAAAAGGACCTAATGATAATTTATATATAAATATATAAGAATTATTAAAAATTAATAAAACCAAGGCCAATTTTCTAGCGACACTTCCATAGGTTTCCGAAAGAGACCTGTTTTTTTCTTTGCTAAAAGAAGAAAAATAGTTAAATTGTAAAAATTCAAACAATTACGCAACAATCACAGGCATGATCATAGATAGAAATTTGTTCAGACCGACAAGCGCTAATGAAGCAAAACTGTTGAGATATTCCACCAACTCCTGGATATCAGCATCATCAGGATTCTCTTTCGCCAACTCATATTGTAGCACTGTTAGGAAATAAATCAAGATTGCGCTTCCAATGATGAGCCCCAAAGCCATCACTGGGCCCAAAAACGCTCTTGAATACCTTTCTTTATCACTTAACCCCAGGTTTTCCCAACACACATCTAAAGGCTCAGCGGCTTGTTGAATAAAAAGAGTTTGACCATGGAACACCAGTCCAGTCTTTTGCTCACCCACACATAAATATTCCTTGAAAGCCATTCTAAATCGAGTTAAGTGGCTAAATTTGTAGGTCTGAAGCAATTTCCTCTTCATGGTTTCAGTCTTGAAGCTTACGAACGCCACCCCAGCGAAATGGTCCATTTTGCCATCAAAGCTACTCATATATTTAGTCATCTCCGCAGTGGCTTTTGTTATGTTTTCTTCGAGAGTTTGTTCTGTTATGCCTGTAGCAAAACTATTGTTTTTGAATTTCTCAGCATAAGCCTTAGATTTTGCTGCTGCCATCAAATTAATATCTTTCTCCTTCCTAAAAAATGACATTTTTTTAGTATTTATAGATATTTACGTTGGTTGTTCTCCAATATCATAAGCCAAAGAGATCTTTTCCACCATAAGACTAGGTAAGTCTTCACCTTTGAGAGACTCGAAAAAGGTCTTTAATTCAGCATCATAGTTTATAGTGAGACCCTTGGGAATGTTTTCAACAAAAATGGTGTAGTCTGAAGCTGAGATATCTCCTTGATCGATTTCTTCCTGCATTATCCTGACCTGATACCTCATTATCTGCATCAAAACTATCAGAACCAATATCACAGCTAAGCAGAGTTCTTGTTCAATATAAACGGCTTTGGTGTCCATCTTGGCTACGTTCCAAAACGACAACACGGTCTGATATCCTACGGAACATTGAGCCATGTATAAGGGGTCCAGACATGCGCCTCCATTGTAGTTATAATACATAGCCGTACCACCAAAGATTGCTAACATCGATGCCAAGATCACAATGCACCATTTCATAAACAAAAAAAACAAAGGGTACCCGGAACCTAAAGAGGATAGCTTTAATGTGGAATCACACATGGCGATTCGCTGTTTATACTGTTATAAGAAATTTAAAGAGAAGTTAAAAATATGGAAAAAATTACCACTTGATTGCCGCAACATGGGCATAATTCTTTTTTCGTTTCGTCAATTATACCTGGAGTGTTTGCCATCTAAGATTAAATAAGAAATGAAGTGCTTTTTTTAAGATGGCTTTTTACACAATGCTTCTCACAAATAGCAACGATTGGGGGGAGAGCGAAACGATTGTATTCATCTGAGAGACAATTTTAAAAAATGCGATAATAAATAGAAAAAACCTATTTTTGTTGAGTCGAAGTTCTTTGGATCAAAGACTTCTTTCAGTATGTCAACATAGCTAGTTAAGCCTGCTTTTTTCAATGCGAATTTCGTTGGATCGTCTTTTGCTTCTTTCATTTGGCCGGCAAGGTCGTTTAAGCCAGCTTTTTCCATTGCGTATTTCTTTGGATCGGCAGTTGCTTTTTTCAATTCGTCAGCAGCAGAGTTCAGGCCTGTTTTTTCCCATGCGTACTTCTTTGGATCGGCAGCGGCTTTTTTCATTTCGTCAGCATAAGAGGTGAGGCCTGCTTGCTTCAATGCGAATTTTGTTGGATCAGCTTCGGCTTCTTTTAATTCGTCGACAAAGGCTGTGTACCCGGAACTCATTTTTTTGTAAAATTGGATTAATTTGCTTACGTTTGTCGAAATCTATGTTCAAATTGATTTTTCAAAAAAAAAACGTTTTTCCAAGTTTTTCTTTGGAAAAATATTGAAAAATTAAAAAAAAAAATTTCTATCTAAAAAAACTTTTTTTTTTTTAAAAGAAAAGTCTTTGATTTTTTTTGAATTCCTAAATACCGTTTTTTTTTTTATTAATTAATTTAATAAGAAATATTTAAAAAACGATTTCAAAAATTTTTTTGAGAACACAATGCTCTCAACTTCTAATAATTCAACCCATAACAAATCCTCTCATGAATTCTATATCAATAATGGTTCTGAAACCCCCTTGAAAAAGCTCAAAAACCAATCAATTTTAAAGAAAACACCTTCAAGATCCTCACGAAAAAGTAGTAAAACTCCCTTGAAAAACGTGAAATTCAATGCTAAAGTCAATGTTAATCAATTTTTCAGTTCCCCAGAAGAAAAATATCATGAAATTCTCGTGAATTCTGTTGTGAATATTGATAAAATCGATGAAAATAGGCTTTTTGCTGATGAATTCCTCTTCAAAGCAGCTGAATCCTCTATTGATAAGAAAGGGCTTTGTTTAGAAGATGAAATCCAAGGTCTAGATTATGAAATCCAAAGGCTTTTAAAGGAAAATCAAGAACTTGCAAAGCTAATAGACAATGAAAAACAGGACTTTAGGAAAAAAGGCCTTAATTTGATATCTGAGGCGGAAATCGAGCAATCGATCCTTCAAAACAAAAGCCTTCAGGACTTAATTAATGAAAAAATGAGAGAAAACGATGTTTTGAAGGTTAAAATGCAGGATTCTTTAGAGGAAAGTCCTGAATTTCTCGAGAAAAAGATCCAAGAATTAGAAACAGCCAATATTTCATTAGAAAAGAAGTTCTTTGAGATGAAAGGCCTTTATGAACAAGAAGTGGGGCAATTTCGTTTAATAGGAAAAGGCTTTTTTACTGAGGATTTCCGCAAAAGCATAGAACTTGAATTAGAGGAAAAAGAACAAGAAATAGCAGAAGTAAGACTTAAAATAGAGAATTTGGATTATATGGGCAAATGGGAGAAAAATAAGGAAAATTTCAGTCTAGAGGTTTATTTATTAATTTGTGTGGAATTCGAAAGACTCAATGGGATATTAGAAAGGAAAAGAGAGGAAAATAGACAGATTTCTGTGTTAAAAAAGCCTGTTTTTTATTGATTTTTCTTTTTCTTTATAAATCTCGAAAATCTTTAAATGATCTTTTTAGTTAATTTTATAGATATCTCAAGGTCTCCAAAAAAGCCCGATATTCCTCATAATTGCTATAACCATTATTGATATTGGGAGTTCTATAGAGATTCATATTGAATAGATTATTCATATAGTTATAATTTTCCAAAAGACTTATTTGAGGATTCCCATAATAACCCATTGAAGATTGATTATTCAGAAGAGTCTCTATAGAAGAAGTTTGAGTATAATTCGGGGAAAAGCCTCTATTATTGTTATTATTATTGATTATATTTGGCATTTTTTCATCATTTTTCTCATATTTCATTTGGATTTCAGTCTTTTTACTAAGGTCTTCATCTTCAATTTTCATATTATTGTTGTCATTATTGATATTATTGATAATATCATTATTATTATATTCATTATTAGAGTTTTCATCATTTCTCCCATAATTGTTCATTAAAGCCTGATGAATTTTATTGGCATTGCTTTGATTTTCATCTTTCTTATTAATTCCGGCCTTTATTTTAAACAATTCCTCAGGATTCATCCTAGCACTTTTCTCCTTTTCTTTCTTATTTATCAGTTGCCATTCATTCATATCGATCATTGTAGTGATTTCTGGGATAAAATGAGATTCTGATTTCCTTTCATTCGCAGTTTCTGAGAAATCTTCGCTTTCCTCAATTTTATCAATTTTTATCTTCTTATTCTTATTATTTAGAAATTCGTCTGGAATTCGAGGCCTTTTCTCAAGGAAAAACTCAGCCGTTGGCAATTTTTCTTTGCCATCATAATTCAATTTCTCATATTCCTCATGATAAATCTGTTGTAATTGAGCCAGATCTTCTATTAATTGATATTTCTCAGTTAATTCATCTTGATGAAGCACGATTTTGATGATCCTTTTATCGAAAGAGCCCAGGAATTCTGAGACTTTCTTCGAAAATGCCAGGTTATTTGGGTTTTTGATGACTATGGCTAAATATGTGTTTTCCACAGCGTTCTTGAGGAAAATCTTCGTCTTTTTCTTCTTGGCATAGATCTTAGATAGGTTTTCATTATATTGTTGAAGAAAAGAGAGGATTTCCTTGAAATTTTCTGCGTTTTTCTCGCTTTGGAAATAATTTCTATTGAAATGCAATTGAATACAATTGGAGAACTTCAAAGCTATGAAAAAAGGATGTTTGATCTTATTCCTGATATTTGGCGCGGTATAATAATCAATAAAGCCTTTGAGTGAATTGCCGATGAATTCTTCCTTTTTATCGACATTTTTCCTTCTTTTCTTGAATAATGGCTTTATAAGCAATTCAGGTGAAAACATATCGAGAAAAGAACTTTCTTTAAAGCTGATTTCTCTAGCGCTTTTCCTGGAATCCACATAAATAGGCGGAGAAAGCTTTGAATTGATGATTCTATAATTCGAGCTATATTTGCCATTTTCTTCCTCTAATTCCTCTATTCCTACGACCACTAAATGAAATTTCAGGCCTTCATTATTATAAGAAGTTGAGGAAAACTTCAGATTTCTGAAAACCGCAGCCTGGTTTTCTAAAAAGACCTTATTACAACCTTTGACTCCAATATCCACTAGGAAGAAATTCTCTGAATATTCAAGTCCGGCCTTTACGACGAAAATGCGGATAAAAACCTTTGAATCGGCTGGATTTTGCGTTAATTTCACAGTGATTTCAGGCAAAATCCAACTTTTATGCCAATTCCAGCCGAGATTCGGATGGAAATTCAAAGGCTTTTCCATTGAAATTTCAAGTTTAGTAGCTAAAAGCTCTGTTTCCTCAGGTTTTTTAAAAGGCATGAGATTTAAATAGGAAATGACGTCTTCCTCAGGAAAAGTCTTAAGGAAATAAGGACTTTCGACCCAACGCCATTCGTTGCGATTTTGGGAATGGAAATCGTCTATAGCGTCGAAAAAGACCTGTTTTGGGCTAATTTTGCCAAAAGAAGACATTTTTATTAAAAAATAGGGTTTTTTAAGGAAATTTTATAAGAAGTTCAGGTTTTTAGGGCTTTTCAGTATTTATGTAAATTTATAAGATATATTGAAAAAAACAAGAGTTAAATGAAAATCCTTAAGGTTTTAAAGGAAAACATATGGAAATGGCTTGAAAAGCCCAAAATCAAGGGTTTTTTGAGTCTTAAAAATATGAATTTCAGGGCTTTTTAGAAGTTCTCTTTTAGAAGAAATCGATCTTTTTTAAAATAAAAAACCCTAAAAAAAGCCTCGATTTTAATTAATAAAATTTTCGAGACTTGATTTTTATAAAAAAAACCCGAGATTTTTACAAAATTTCGAAAAAACCTCAAATAAAATCGAATTTTCTCATGAAATCGATTGAAATCTACGGGTTCGTGGGTTGGATAGGCACTTTTATCCTCTATACTCTATATTTGATTTGGGCTTTTGTCCCTGATTCCTTATTACATAAATTAGGCGTTTATTATTACCCTAGTAAATATTGGGCTTTGGCTATACCTTCGATCCTTTGTTTGACCTGTATTTTCTTCTTTATACTCTATCAAAGCCTTAATATGATTATCACGCATAATAGTGATAGTTTGAGCATTTTACAAGGTTTTTATTAGAATTTATTTAAAAATCAAGGGTTTTTGCAGATATTCATACGAAATTTAAGCAGAATAATGAGAATAAACTCACAGATTCATTACCAGAGATATATGATTTACCTATAAATGTAGTGAATAATGCGGTTTTCTATCAAAAAGACCTCATGAATTGTTATAAAGTAGATATATTCTCTATATTTCCATAGATTTTCTAATATATTTCTATACATTTTCTCTATATTTCCATACATTTTCTAATATATTTCCATACATTTTCTAATATATTTCCATAGATTTTCTAATATATTTCTATACATTTTCTCTATATTTTCTAATATATTTCCATACATTTTCTAATATATTTCCATTCATTTTCTCATATATTTTCTAATATATTTCCATACATTTTCTAATATATTTTCTAATATATTTTCTCATATATTTTCTCATATATTTTCTAATATATTTTCTCATATATTTTCTCATATATTTTCTCATATATTTTCTCATATATTTTCTCATATATTTTCTCATATATTTTTATTATAGAAAGATTATAATAAGAAAGATCCAATAAAGCCCAGGAAAAGCGATTCTTATACCTCTTAAAATCCCCTATAATATAAATTTCCTTTAATTATATTAAAAATCACCTTTTTCCTTAAATTTTTCTTTTATAAAAATCCTATAATTTCCCAATAAAAACTCCCAATAAATCAATATCTTTAACAAATATTCAAAAATGCGTCCAAATCCAATATCTCTTCTCACAAAAGACCTATTTCTCAATAAATATGCCTTATATTCCTCAGAAGACCTTATTCAAATCATTCCGAATTCTCCATTTCCAGACCTTTTCCTCAATTACCCTGAAATCTTCACTAAAGTCTCAATAGATCCAGAGTCTTTGAAGAAATCATTAATATCTCCTGATGATTGTATATCGAATTCTCCAACTTTCCCAGCCAAAGCCTTGGTTTATAAGAAGCCTGAAACCTTTATTAAGAAGCCCTTTTCCTCTATGAATAGTCCTTTTGAGAAGATTATTAGAAATGCCATGAAAAACATTGATTTTGCTGAAAAAATCTGGTTTTTCGAGGAGGAAAATGCCATAAAAGGTCCTTTTTCGAGTCTAGAAATGGATCAAAGACTCAAAGAAGAGAAATTGCCTAGAAACGTGAAGGTCGCTTTTGGAAGAAAGGATAAATTCAGCTATTTGAACGTGCTTTTTAATAGATTTTGTGGCGATTTTGAGGAAAAAGGCGATTTGAGAGAAAACAATAGAGAAATCAATAGAGATTTCAACAATAATAGAGATTTCAATAATAACAATAATAGAGATTTCAATATCAACAATAATAGAGATTTCAATATCAACAATAATAGAGATTTCAACAATAATAGAGATTTCAATAATAAAGACCTCAATATCAGAGAAAATAATAAGGGAAAAGGGCGATTTGAAGGACTTGAGAAGAAAGAAGAGGAAAATAAGAAGGTCAGTAAATTCGATGGGTTATTTCGATATGAAAAGGAGCGAAAAGAGAAGAAAAACGACTTTTATGAGAGGAAAAATGAGAAAGTTGAGGAAAAACCTGTTTTTCTAGAGGAAAAGCCTGTTATTATAGAGGAAAAGCCTGTTATTATAGAAGAAAAGCCTGTGATTATAGAGGAAAAGCCTATTATTATAGAAGAAAAACCTGCTATTATAGAGGAAAAACCTACTATTATAGAAGAAAAACCTACTATTATAGAGGAAAAAACAACCACAAAGCCTATTATTGAAGAAAAACCTGATATTATACAGGAAAAGACCTCTAAAATAGAGGAAAAAACTCAAGTTATTGAGGAAAAAGCTCAGGTTATTGATGAAAAAGCTGCTATTGTTGAAGAGAAAACACTCATTAATGAGGATTCCAATGAAAAGCTTAGCAAAAAGAAGAAAAACAAGAAGAAAAAAGGCCATATTATCGATATAACTGAGATAATTCCTGAGAAAAAGCCCTCAGAAACCAAAGAACCTGAAAAACCCAAGGAAAAAGAAGAAAAAGCCTCAGAAAAGACCTTCGAAATCAAAGAAGAGGATTTCCCTACAATGCCGATTCAGCCGAAATCGCAGAAAATCGAGAATGAGGATTTTATTAAGGTGAAAAAGCCTAATAAAAACGATAAAAAAAAGCCTATAATTGATAAAACAGCTGAAAAAACCTTAGAAAAAACATTAGAAAAACCCTTAGAAAAAACATTAGAAAAAACAGGCGAAAAAACAGGGGAAAAAACATCAGAAAAAACATTAGAAAAAACATCAGAAAAAACATTAGAAAAAAAAACATCAGAAAAAACATTAGAAAAAACATTAGAAAAAACAATAAAAGAAGAGAAAAAAGAAGCGGTTCTTAATGATTTCGATTTCCCGAGTCTAGAGGAAAGCAAGGTTTCGAAGAAGCCTTTTATGGAGAAAAAGCCTCTGAATAAAGGCGAAATCGTTAAGAAGAAGTCCAATCCTAATGGAGAATGGGATTTTGATCCAGAACCTATTAAGAAAGAAGCCAAAAAGCCTGAGAAAAAGAAGGAAATCGTGATGAATGATGAGAATTTCCCATCGCTTATGTGAGGTTTTAAGTTGATTAGTGTATTTAAGGACTCAAGGCTTTTTTATTAAGAAAAATAGCTAGAAATTAAGCTTTTTTTAAGATTTTTTTATTTAAGTTTCAATAGATCCTCAGTTTCTTTGCTTTTCTCTAATAATTTCTCAGCTTGGGATTTATTAGCACCTATTTCCTGTAATTTCCTATTCCTGAAACCCAAATATTTGTTATAATTCACTGAAAAGCACTTTTTCAAGCCTAATAATTCGCGATCATTGGCTTTAGTGAAATCATCGAGAATATAAGGGAAGGGATTACTAAGGTATTTGGCACCCCAAACTCTAGAATCCAATAAAACGTCCATCATCGCTTGTTTCTCTATAAGCAGCTCATCTATTTCACCTCGGATACGATCAGGGATAGTCGTGGCTTGAGTATATGTGATACCTGTGGGGGGGCCTTGCCAATATCTTTATTCATGATTTTCAAAATACTTAGAAAATTTGGGAGAGAAAAAAAAAATTAAAAAAAAAAAAAGTTATAAATAATTTGTGCAAAATAAAAAATTCTTACAAAAATGCGCAAATTAAAAAATTCTTACAAAAAGTGTGAAAAACAAAAATTATTAAACACACACACGCACAAAGAAAAATATTAATGACTTTGATATAAAAAAAAATACTCAAAATAAAAATAACAAAGCACAAAAAAAAATTAAGGAAAAAAAAAAATTTTGTTCCAAAAAAAAAAATATTTCAAGAAACAAAAAAAAAACAAAAAATTATTAACCACAAAAAAATAATGACCTTTGAATTGGATTGAAATGAGGGATCCCCACAAATGCCGTGATGCAAGTGGCTGCTTGAAACGCTTCCTTCATGAGTGCGGTCATATAGAGATCTTTCGGTATTTGGAAGATATGGGGCAAAAACAACAATGTGGCTTCTTTCATGGTCATAGGTTTTTCAGTTTCCTCCATTTTTCTTAAGACCAATTTGAATAATTCCCTCATTTCTTCTATCCCGACTGTGTTTCCCACTATTTGTCTCAATAAAGTTTCAGGCATTTCTCCTAGAATCACCTTTTGTTTTCCTAACAGTCCTTTGAATAAAGCCTGATTGATCAAAGGATATGGTGAGGCACCGTTCGCTAAAATGTTTTGTGAGATGCTTTCTATGAAAGGTTTTGTCAATTCTTGTGAATATTTCGAATCGCTTTGTAAATATGGGTAGGAATATGTACAGAAGCCTTCTGTATAATCCACTTCAGTGAACACCTTATTTTTTCTCAACATATCTAAAGTAACTAGATTCACCACACATTCCTCCCATGAATCTGGGACAACAGGGTCCAAAACCTTAAGTCCCTATAATATAAGATGAAACTTAATAAGAAAATGGCTTTTTTCTAAGATAAATTACAGTCAATTCATAATCTTCCACTCCTTTCATAGCGCATTTATGGGCTAGAAACCTCTGTCTGGCTAAATAAGGTGCTGGGTTTATTTGAAGGAAAATTAGATCAGGATGATTGGCAGTCAAAGCGCTTCTAAATGTATCATAGTCTTTGAATTGCTCTTGAATAGGAGTTGTGGGGATCCCATATAAGATGATTTCATCAGTAGTTCCTTCAGAATGATCTATTAAGAAATTAAAGGTTCAAAGGTTTTAAGAAAGGTCTTATTAAGAGAAAAAGACTGGCTAATGGCAATGGAAGAAGCTTTTTCTCATGGACTTTAGAAGAAATAGAGGCTTCTCGTTGATTATATAAGTAATCCTCAGGGGACATTCGCTCGTAACAACGGATAATATGAAAATTCAAGGATATATACGGACTTTTGGAGAAGAATTTTAAGAAAGAAGAGGATTTTCTCAGCATTTTTTCGAATAAAAAAACTATTGATTTTTAAAGAAAAAATACCTAAAAAGCTTTAAAGCTTAAAAAACTATTAATTTTAAAGAAAAAAAGCTTATCATACTTGAAAAATTAAAAAACCACACTGAAAATTCAAAAAAAAACATAGGAAAATCTGAACTGCTTCAAAAGTTTTGTTTTTTTGATAAAAGCCTGATTTTTCTAATTTTCCTTTTGGATAACATAAAACTCCTTTTTTCTTCGAAGATATGACTTTATTATTATTTCCCAAATAAAAATTCTAAGCTTTTTTTTTCATGTCCCAAGAAAAGACTTTCCTATCATCTAATTTCCCTGATAAAGATGCCTTTATAACCAATCTGATCCATTATCTAGCCTCAGAAACTGAGCCTTATGACTTGATCCTCATCAAGCGTAAAATCTCTCAAAAAACTAGCGAAAATTCTATAAAACAGGCTTTTCCCATGAGAAAAGCCTTGAAAAACAGACATAAAAACTGTCCGAAATTGTTTGGCCGAGCCTTTTTCCGTCTTTTATTAAGAAAGAGTGAATTCCGCAGAGAAAACCTGACTTTTTCTAATCTTTTAATAAAAGCGGCTGAAAATCACATTTTATACCCTCCAAATTATATGGAAAGCCTTTCTATAGCTAATTATATTGATTGGATCAAGGAAAACAATTATCATAAGGTCTATAATAACCTGAATTTCTATAGGGAAATGTGGCAATATTGGCATATATCTGAAGAAGCTTTAGAAAGCTGGAAATTCAAACATTATAAGTTTTTCACTACGAGATTAATGAGGGAATTTTTCGAGGTTTATGCGGCGCAATATGTAATTAATAGCAAAATACAGGGCGAAAATGGAGAAAAATATCT
>Ga0302186_10003027_pt1 | contig 12568 bp, 7 predicted proteins | sample II_Bog_E1_2_FD_198782 | JGI IMG/M metagenome (GOLD analysis project Ga0302186, IMG submission 198782) | Peat permafrost microbial communities from Stordalen Mire near Abisko, Sweden - II_Bog_E1_1 | ecosystem: Environmental > Terrestrial > Soil > Wetlands > Peat | place: Sweden: Abisko, Stordalen... | reverse complement strand
TTTAATGAACACAATTTTAAAAATAAAAAGTTTTATTCATTTCTAAAGCCTAAATACAATTGAATATAAAAAAAAATTCCCTTCAAAAGTTAAAAACTTAATTAAATTTTAATCGTTCAAATTCCAAAATGCAAAAAAATAACCCCAAAAAATAAAAACAAGGATTTATCTTTCCCAACAAACCCTGGGTCATTTGGTTTGCATCAGAAAGTTGTCCTATGACAATAATCTCAAGAAAATAACTGAAAACTCTGATAAACCACGAAAAATCTCTTTCCCAGAGTTATCTATTCATGCTTGAGGCTCTTCTTTTTCAAGAGAAATTTTCTTGGTTTTATCGTTTTTAATTTAGGAAACTTTTTTTTAATTATTTTCAAAAATTCATTTTTTAATATTTCGAAATTTTGTCCATTTCTGAAAATTTTTAAAAAAACCAGAAAAAAAGCTTATGAATTTATTTAATAATGGCCTCTTTAGATACTTAGAAAAGAACAGTCCATCCCAAATTACCGACCAACTAGACACCAAAGCTATAATAAATTTTTGTCAATATGCTCTTGAAGTTCAAATGTATGCTTCCGACTCATATACTGGGTCGAACGAAGGTCCAGTGAAGTTAAACGAATTAGATTTGCCAAGTGTCAGCACTTCTATAGATATTCCACAGGTATCTGCGAAAACCTTGACTAATAATCAAAAGGATCTCTGTAATATGATTTGTGTTGTGAATAGAGAATCTATAAATTTGCCAGAAACTTTGCGAAATTTGAAGGAAAAAATGAAGTTGAGCTTCAAAGAAAAAGATAAGTCCGCTTTAGTGAAAACCAAATATCACGGAGTCTATCAGCAAGATAATGTTTTCATTGCATATTTTGAGAAAATTCCTGGACAAAAAACAGAAAAAATAGGAGAGTTCAAAAATTCCTTTGAGGCTGGAAAGGCATATGATCAATATATAATGAAAAAAGATCTGAATCATCGGAGAAAATCTAAGGAAGAAAGTTATTTCCCTTTAAATTTCCCTTCCAGGTCAAGATCAAGATCGAAATCATCAGACAGTCGAAGAAACAATCGAAAACCAAATAATTATAATAATAATAATGCAAACTACGATCCATCAAGAAGATCTAATGAGTCCAACAACAAAAGGTATCATAATCATGATTACAGAAACAAAGATTTTAAATATCGAAGGGATAATGAAAAAAGTCCTTATAAACAATCCCATAATAAGGAAGCTTCAGTTAACAGTCGCAATGTTAATGGCATTAACAAACCTGTGGGCTACTCGAACTCAAATAATGCCCGTAATTCCAAAGATTCGAAAGACCCCTCACAGAATATTAGCAATAAGACTGTTCCGACCATCAACACTCAAAAAAACATTAATTACAATAACAGTTCAAATAATTTCAATAACAATAGCAACACTTCATCCAACAATAAAAATAACCAGAATTCCCTCAAAGCTATGCAATCAACACTCTCAACTCATAATAATAATCACACTGCGACGCCTACAAGGGATTCTTTGGGAACAAATAATTCTCTATCCAACAAGAAAAAGAACATCAACAATCAATACTCCAACAACATGTATCAGAATTACCAATATCCAAATAACTACAACACCTATGCCAAAACAACAACTGCAGGATATTATATGAATGATTCTCAAAACAACTCTTATAATTATGGCTCAGGATATTATGCCAACAATTCCAATTATTATCAAAATTATCCCCAGAACTCATTAACGCACAATCTTTATAATCAGGGCAACGTCTATCAAAGTTATTTACAAACCCAACCTTCCAGCATTCTTAATACGACCTATAACACTAACAATCAATTTTCAAGCCAAAATTTATCGAATCCTAATGACCTTTCATCTTACGGATACAAAAGAAATTATAATCAAAACTCAAACAATTACAATAACTTAAATTATAATTTAGCTTCAAATGCTTCATATAATTTGGGGAAAATTAATTCTGCATCAACTTATGAAGATGATGCCAAAAAATCAGCGATCACTGGAGAAGACAAAAATGTTACAAAGAGTGATACAACTCAGATTTTGGGGAAAAAGGAAGGGGATGAGAAAAAAACAACAGTTGGGGAACCCAGCACAATCGTCATCCAATCTGATATTAATCAAAACATTAATTATTAATTATGAAAGCAAATTTAAAATTAATAGAGATTTTAAAAAGTTGTCTTTTTTTTTTAATTTTGGTTTTTTAACGAATTTGAACTTCTTTTTTTACCAATTAAATGTAATGTCCTGCTCAAATTTTCCTTAAATAAATTAGAAATTTAATAATTATAAAAATTCAATAAAATGAAATATATTTTATTTTTTTAACATAAATACCGACTCACTGCTTCATAAATCGTCATTTATCCAATTTATTCATTAATTTTATTTTAAATTTTATGTTTGCACAATATTTTTGTCTTGCTGATTGAGCAGTTGCTTGATTGGAATATTTTGAGAAAACCCCTTGCATTTTCTGCCGTAAACATTTTCTGATCTCTTGTCAAAAAACTTGGCCAAAAATTGTACCTGAACTCTGCAAAGTCTTCCAACCCAGTCTTGGTAAAATTATTGAGATAAGGAATACAAGAAAAAATTTGGACTATCTTCAACACTTTCAAAATTGTAAGACAACATATAAAATATTTCATTGGTGAGAGATAAATAACGAAATTTTCACAACATTGACATGGGTGAATCTGCAATGCGATTGATCCATAAAAAATTCTTGAGAACCATTAAATTGATAGTCGTCTTCTGAAAATTCAATTGGAGAAAAAAATCAGATTTTAGCAATTTATTTTGTTTAAGCAAAAGAAAAAAAAACGAGGCAAAAAAAGTGGCAGATAAAGAAGAGCCGGAAACAATCAAAGAATAGATCATAAAAGAAGGGGAAACCACTTCCCAACCTGCTACTGTGGAGAGGACTCCTGAAGTTGGAAGAAGGAACAAATAAATTTTTTTTTCATTTAAAATTACAACTCAGCTACTTTGGGAAAAAACCAAAAAAAAAAAAAAAAAAAATTTGAAAATAATGGTTTATTATTCAAAATATAATAACTTAAGTATAAGTGTGTGGGAACCAAATGATCAATAATAAAAATTTGGAATATAATTTGTTTAAATTTTCACTCAAAATCATTTTTCTTCTGAATTTCCGATGATAATCTTCATTTTTTTTCTGATTAAATCCCTAAATTAATTCTTAATTTTTTTCAAAACCGAATTTTCTATAAAACATTTTTTTCCCTTAAAAAGAAATAAATCATTCAATGGAAGCGCAACAAACTCCACCTGAGTTCAAGAAGCAAGTCGGCAAATTTTTTATTTCAGAAAAGGTCCTTGGAAAAGGTGCTTCAGCTGAAGTTCGTTTGGGTTGTTTCGCCGAAAACAAGAACCAACTTGTGGCAGTTAAGATGATAGACAAAAAAAACATCACAGACAAAGATCCCAAGAAATTCATCGATTTGTTACAACGAGAAATCTCAATTCTCCAATCCCTCAGCCACCAGAACATCGTCAAAATGATGGATGTCTCCCAAACCAACAATTATATCTACATTTTTTTGGAGTTTTGCAATGGTGGCTCTTTGAAGGATTACATCAAGAAGAAAGGTGGTTATTTATCAGAAAAAGAGGCAGTAATTTTCTTCAAAGAGATCTGTGAAGCTTTCAAGATCATGGAAGAGAAGAAAATCATTCATCGAGATATCAAGCAAGAAAATGTGATGATCCATAACGATCAGGTCAAAATTTCGGACTTCGGTTTCTCTAGAGTCATCGAAGTGGGAGACCCCAACTACTACTCCAGACTTGGTACTCCTCTCTACATGCCTCCCCAAATTATCAAGGGTGAACGTTATGGGCCAAAATGTGATGTTTGGTCAGTTGGCATTTTGCTCTATACAATGCTTTATGGCTTCCATCCCTTCATTTCAAAGTCAGAAGAGAACAAAGTGACGAATCTTGTGGGTTTGCTTAAGAACATAGAGACAAGAGAAGTGAAATTCCCCGAAAAACCAGCCAGAAGCCAAACTATCAAGAAGTTGCTGATACGTATGCTTGGAAAGAAAGAGGAGGATAGACTTGCCTGGTCAGATGTTTTTGAGAGTGACATTGTCAAAAGAGACCCGAATGAAGTGAAGAAGAACAATGAAATCCTTGAGAAGGAAATTGATGACTTCACGAAAAGCGTGGTTATGAACAGATTGTATATGGAAAACCGAAGAGTCATTGATCAAATTCAAGCCAATGCACAAACTGAATCAACCACCAGTTTGACTGAAGCTTTGACTTCCATTAAAAACAATATGGTTGGGAGCGATAAAACCGAGAAAGACCTGAATCTGGTAAGTCAGGAAGCAGGCTTGAATGAAGATAAGGAGAAGACTGAAAATGTGGCCATGAATTTGGAAGAGCAGAAGTTTTCAAAATATGCCAAAAGGTTCAATGATTATTTGCTTTTTGAAAGAAATTTGTCGATGTTCTTCAACAATCTCGTGACGAAGCTGTATAGCGTGGTGCATAATAAATTATTGGAGGTTCCATCAGATGTTTATTTCAGAATGATGTTCCTGATTTGCAAATACGCTGTCTTGTCAATGCAAAGAGTCATGGATGTTCTGCTTAGCAAAATCAAGATCATTAATAAAAATCCACATGTTTGGGATTATTATGTCAAAACTGCCTATTTCAGGAGGACCAAAAGACTCGTGGAGTCTGATCTTGAGAAAATAACCAATATGTTCAAAGAAATTGATAAAAGAACCAAACTTGAACTCGTCGTGATTTCGGAGAAGGAAAACGATATGATAATTTTGAAGAATCTGAGCCAATTTCTTGAAAAAACCACAACCAACAAATACGAGAATCTTGAACAGGTAGGAATGGATATCAAGTTCTTGGTAAAAGAATTTCTGATAACTTTAAAAAATTCGATAGATAAAAATGACAAAGAGACACTTATCTTAATTAAATATCTAATTATTTCTGCAGATCCATATAAATACTTTAAGTGGGATACTCAAAATAACTTATCAGAGCCTGATTTTGAAATATTTTATGAGGATGTTGAAAATAGTGAAAAGGCCACCCTCATTCAGGACATCAAAAAACATTGGTTGTAATATTAAAAAAATTATTATTCGAATTAGATTATAAGAAATTAAAAATTAGCGAAAAAATCAATTGAAAAAAAGTGTAAAAAGAGGCTTTATTCCATTTTTTTAAAAACTTTAAATTTAAATTGACTGTCCCTTTTTTAATAATTTAAAAATTTATAATTTTTTTTAATTTTTTAATTTTTCAAAAAAACGACTTTGCCAAGTCGTTTAATTGTAAGACTAAGTAAAATACTAAAAAAAATCCCAATAAAATTAAACACATTTTTTTGTTCCTTTAATTACATACATACCATGGGTTATGTTTCAATATTGCTAATGGATTTTTCTTGAAAATCTATTATAATATAAAATTATTTTATACTCATTTTTTGATTTTGACTTCATTGCCAACAAAATGTTTATTGCTTTGAATACCAAGCAACCCTTTTAGGCTTTCTGTTGAAATTTTCTCTAAGGTTCTGTTATAATTCGGGTTATTAATCACAGAAGTTGAAAAGCTATTAAAAGATAATGGACAGATGTATTTTTCTTCTGTTTTCTTCTGTTGTTTTTGTGTAATTAAATTTTCATAATTTATCCTATTATAGAAGTATTTTGCGAGATTTGTATAAGATGATGAAATTTTTATCAAGCTTTGAGGATTTTTAATGAATTCTTCTATTGTCAGAAATTCATTATTTTGATTCCAAGCGATCATTAATTTCAAAGAAAAATATCCATCATTATTCCAATAATCCATATCTGTGCTCTTAAAAGGACCTTGTATAACACGTTGCGGATCCTTATAATACCAGACTTCTTCCAAAATGTCATGATTTGGAATTCGTTGAATAAAAAGGCCGAAAATTGGGAATTTACTATGATCAAAATTTATTGGGAAGAGATCCTTAAAATAAATTTCTTGCCCATCAAAACTTCCTTTTTGTCCATGGTTAATTTGATTCATTCTTGAGGCATTATTATGACTATTCGGCTTGGCGACAAAATAATTATTATTCCAAATTTGAAAAGCTTCCTTAAGTTCAGGATATTGCACCTCATTTGATGAGTTCGGAATGAAATTGGTCTCCTTAGTTTGTAAAGGATTTTCTGGGAAGCGATGATATCTTTCCCAGCTGTTTTTTCCATCACTATCAGGAGTTTGATTTTTTTTTTGGAAAATAAAGTCTACTATTATATATATATATATATAAAGTTTAAAAATAATAGATTGCTACCTAATTCAAAATCATCTCCATCATCGTAAAGGCTATTGTTTATGTTGTTATCATTATCGAATTTTGAGTCAAAAAGTTTATCTTCATTCGAATAATTCCAGCTGTTATCATTTAAGGCGGCGCTGTCAAAAACATTATTAATGATGTTGTCAATTGTATTGGATGATTTTCTTGACAAGATTTTCTTCTCAGTTTCATTGTCTAAAAATTTATATAATTTATCGAAAAGTATGTTAGCTCTTACTTTCAACAAATTGATTGTTTTCAGAATGGTTTTTTTTGTCAGCTTCTTCGTTTTTAAAATTTTCTGTTTTTATGGTTTGCATGGTTTGCTCAAAATTTGTTTGGGAAATTAAATTTTTCATTTCATTTTTTTCGAAACTCAAGTGATTTTTTGATTTTTTTTCAAGATTTTCAGTTTCTGACTCACATTTCTTATCCTCTTTATCCAAACGAATGATAAGCTCCCCATTGTCATCTTGGTTTTTCATTTGGTTTTCGTTGTTGTCCAAAACCTTTGGCTCATAGTAAAAATGAACCTCATTATAACTTGTTTTCTTTTTGGTGTAATTGCGTTTTTCGTAATTAGTGCTTTTATAGTGATTATTAGAATCTATTCGGTTGTAGTTATCGTAATGACTTTCCGATTCATGAGAACAAAGGGATTTACTTTCGGGTTTTAATTTTTTTTCGACATAGACAACATAGTTATTATTTTTTTGGGTATCCCGTTTGATTTTCGGATTTTGTGTTCGAAAAGTAAGGTAATCATAATAATCATAAGACATTAGAGATTGGTTTGACCGAAATGAGGATGAACTATGAAAAATTTAAAAAGAAGATGGAATTAATTTATTGATAAGAAAATCTATTTAAATTTTGATTATGATCCTTTTTGCAAACTGGCTAATATTTTTAGTATTTAAATGAACAAAAATCAATAGATGACGATTCAACTTTATGATTAGAAGTGTTTTAAATTCAAATGATGGCCTTAATGTCACACTTTATATTTTATTGTAATTTTAAGCCTAAATTTTATAAAAAAGAGCATTTAAAATAATTTTTTGTTTGATGAGATGGAAAAATCAAAAATTGAGGAATTGAACCATCAAAAAAAGTAATTTTTTCTGTGTTCAAAATATTGTAGCTTCAAATATGAAAAAAAGCAAACAAACAAAAATAATTCACGTACAATTAATAATTAAGAGACAAACATTATTAATAAGAAAGTTTTTTCATTTCTTTCATTTTCAAAAATTATTAATCTCATAAAAATATGGAATTTGAAACCAAAGAAATAAATAAAATTATAATTTATAATTTAATTATATATTTCCCTTTTTTTTTATTCGAAAAATATGACCTTATCATTTTGACTTTTGTTTCTACTTTCTCCTCAATTTTAAAATCTCTAATTGCTTCAACTCTTTGAAACTGCTTCAATTTTATTTGTTCCAGTTCTTTTTCAAATACATTCTCAATATCACTGATTTCCTTCTCAATCATCATTTTTTTATCAGCGTTTTCGATTTGGGAAATATTAATTTTCTTTATCAAATTTGAAAACTTACTCTTAATATTCGAATTTGAATTTTCGATTGGTAAAACCACATTTTTTTTAATGTTGATTTGTGTTTTTCGATGGGGAGCATCTTGAAAATCTTCAATTTTGGCTAAAGAAGTGACGATTCTCGGATCATGTATTTGTGATTTTTGGCTAAACGACTTGGTGTAATAATCATCCGTCATCGATGGAATGGTAGAATTCCGAGGTTTTAAATGACCTCTTTGCATTTTTTCCAATGGTTTGTTCACGAGTTTAAAATTAATAATGGTTTGCAATTTTTCTGCTTCTTCTTTGATTCTGTTGCTTAGTTTTGATTTATTCATTGAAATATGATCCAATTTTTTGTTGTATAGTTTTTGGCAGGTTTTTTTCAAGATAGTTTGAACCTTTTCAGCATGTCTTTTATATGCTGTGTAATAAAAATTGCTTGGAACATCTTCTTCATCATCCTTGACCTTCTTGATCAGATTGAAATCAATGGAATTCTCAATTAAATTCTGAAATTTTTCCATTTCTTTTGCGTAATGAGTTAATTTAGCTGGATCTGGACTGGCTTCTTGTAAAATTTTCATTTTTGATCTCATTTTCACGAAATTTTCTTGTTTTTGATCTTTATAATATTCGTCGATTTTATCGAAAATTTGGCTCCGACTATCATTTTCACATTCGTAGCTAATTCGATTGGAGTCATGAAATGTGCTCATTAAATAATTTTTTAATTCGCCGTTTATCTCCGAACAACTTTCGGATTTTTTTTGCTCAAAAATGTCATCTTCTTCTTTATATTTCAGCTTACGATGAGTATCGACAGTGTTTCTTGCTTTGGATATTAAGGCATTACGCTCAATGTTGATTAGGTCCTCTTCAAAATTAAATTCTGACCCTTTGTTAGGAGATTCGAGCTCATTGATGTTGACTCCAAAAAAATGTTGAAACTCTTTCCTTAAGGTTGTTTTTTTCTTTTCCTCGAGAATTTCCTTCATTTGAGGATTATAGAGCAAGTTCATTTTTTTCAGGTAATCCTTTACATCAACATATGTGTCCAGAATTTTAAAAACCTTCATCTTGTCTTCAAACCTTTTGAAATTGTTATGACCCTTGATTTTATATTTATTATGAAGGATTTTTTCAACATGAGTGTTGGCAACAGCTGCCATATCTGATTGATCTTCTTCTTTTTTTGGAGAATTTGAATTTTTGTTTTTTATTTTGATATTCATGTAGGTCTTGAATTCATCAAAAATATTTGGATTGAGCTTTAGTTTAGGCTTTCTAGGTGTAACAATTTCTTTGACTGTTTTGAGAAGAGAAGAATTGTTATTTTTGCGAGATGAATTTAAAGGAGTCAAAAAATTATTGTCCATTGCTTTATTCATTTTTGGAATGGAGGGAAAAATGGAAAACTTGTTTTTTTCTAAAAAAATTAATGAAATTTAGTCAATATTTTAGTAATATAATTAATTAAAAATGAAATGCTAAAAAGTTGTTGTTTTTAAAATTTGAAATTTTTACAGTCAGAAAATTTTTTCTTTGTATTAAACAAAAATTAAAAAAAACTTATAAACAAAATTATCAGAAACAAAATTTATGATGAATTCGGACAATATTTTTGTAATCTGATCAAATCCTTTTCTAATAATTAAAAAAAACTAAGAATTCAAGAAATAAAATATTCACAAATCTAATCATTAAAATGATTGACACCTCAAACCTTGAGATTAAGAAACAAATAGGAAACTATTACATTTCTGATAAAATCTTGAATCAAAGCCATTTATCAACTACGAAAATCGGATGTTTTAAGGAAGACACGAAACATTTAGTTGTTATAAAAATATTTGAAAAAGGGAATTTTTCAGAACAAAATTTGAAGAAAGCAATTGAGATGTTCCAAAAAAGCCAGCTTTTTCTTTCCTTGGCACCTTACAATGTTGTAAAAATGTTGGACTTTTTTCATACAAAGACACATTTTTACGTTGTTGAGGAATTTTGCAACGGTGGTTCTTTGGCTCAATATTTGAAGAAAAAAGATGGATATTTATCTGAAAAGGAAACTTTCGTGGTTTTCAAAGAAATTGTCAAAGCTTTCAAATGGATGCAAGAAAAACTAATTCTTCATCAAGGAATCAATCCTAATAACATTCTCCTTCACAATGATTCCATTAAAATAAGCAAATGTTGGGGAAAAGACATTGCTCCTTTTATCATAAAATCTGATTCCCTGGAAATTTCTCAAGAGAATAATATTTTCCTGGCTCCAGAACAAATAAAAGCTGATGTCTTCTCCTCAAAATCAGATGTTTTTTCTGTGGGAGTTTTAATATATGTTCTGCTTTATGGCGATTCACCTCTTGTTGTAAAAGAAGAAACAGAGAATTTCATTAACCTGACGAAATTTCTGAAAAGCAAGGAGTTAATTTTGGTAGATTTCCCCAATAAGCCTTTTAGAACCGAGAAATTCAAAAATTTAATTGCTAAAATGATGGTTAAAACCCCTGAAAAAAGAATTTCTTGGGAACAAGTATTTGAGTCTCCTTTACTTTCGGAAAATCAGGAGGAAACTAAAAAAATCTCTGAATACTTGGAGAAAAAAAACAAGATTACAAAAGCATTTTGGATCAATAAAATTTATTTGGATAAAAAACGAGTCATTAATCAGATTCAAGAAATTCCTGAAAATTTCCCAGAGAAAAAAATAAAACTTTCTGCTGATGTAATGTACAATTCAAAAGAAAATGTAGGAAAACTGGATGAAAGAAAAAAAATCAAGTATGCAAAAAGAATGGATGATTATTTGATTTTCGAAAGAAACATTGCCATGTTTTATAATAACCTCACAGTTCAGATGTATAGATTATATGAAACAAAAAAATTCCCGGAAATGCCCAACGATCTTTATAATCGGCTGTTATTTTGGTTAAGCAAATATGCCTTTTTATCAATATTGAAAGTTTCAGATGCTTTATTGGGTAAAACAGAAATTGTTTCAAAAGACAAATACAATGTTTGGGAACATTATTGTAACACAGACTTTTTTTATAATACAAAAAAAACAGTGGAGTCAGATCTTGAAATAATCGATTGCTTTTACAAAGAAATCGCTCAAAAAGTCAAAGAAGAAATTTCAAATTTGGCAAAAACACAAAAAGATTCATTTATTGTAAAATTGAGTTTAAAATTTTTAGAAAATATGGAAAAAATTGAAACTTCAGACGGGGTCTTATTGGAACTCAAAGAAATCGAAAAAGAATTGCCAATGAATTTAATGAACGTCATTGAAAACTTAAATACTGATAATTTGATAATTACGAAGTACGCTGATGTGGCTGCTCATCCCTACCGTTTTTTCAAATGGAATAAAAAAAATTGGGTTGCTGAAGTTGATTTTGAGAAATTTTTTGAAGAAAACGAAAACAGTGGAGATATTTCTTTAAAAACAGAAATCAAGGAGTTCTGGAATAAGAATAATTTAATATAAAATAATTTAAAAAAATTGGGAAAAAAACAATATGATTATTTTTTGTTTTTCTCTGTTCGTATTCTTAATTTTTTTAAAATTAATTTTAAAGATTTTAAAATTTTTCTCAAATTCCTAAAATGATGAAATCCAATTCTGTCCTTTGTATCAAACTTTTCTTGATCCATATTTTATTTTTACTCTGCGTTATATTGGACATCTTTTTTAAAGACGACCTCTTTAATGATAGCAATGATTTCACAATATCCATTCAAAAGAGCTCAAACACTGCATTCGATATAATTTTCTTATTTTTTTGTAATTTGATGAACCCAATCACGATTTCGCTCTTATCAATCATTTATTATTCTTTGTCAAAGAAGAAAATCCAGGCTTTGGTTTTCCTAATTGCTCAAATTTTAATCACTTACATTAATTCCTTAATCAAAATGGTTTATCATGACCCCAGGCCTTATTGGATAGATTCCAAAATAATCGCTAAGGAATGTTATTTAGAATATGGAAATCCTTCGGGACATAGCTTAATGGCTACGTTTATTATAGGAACTTTGTGGTATGAGATTTATTTGTTATTACACAAAAAGAAAGTTGATGATAAGAAAAATTGCCAAGAATATGAAAATGTATTTTTGGAAAAGGAACATGTTAATGAAAGCCACGATGATCATAAAAAATCAAGAATTTTTGGTTTTTTTATAAGCGTTGTGTTTATAGTTATACTTTTTTTGATCTGTTTTGGAAGAATTTACTTAGGAATGCATAGTTACGACCAAGTTTTGTTGGGGATAGTTTATGGTTTGTATTTTTTATTGCTTTATTATCTAATATTCAAAAGATTTTGCACTGCTGCGATTATTTTCATCTTAAAAAGAAGTATGAAAGCTCGAAAAAAGCATAATACTTGTTCTTTTGCCATCATATTCAAAATTTCCCTGATTTACATAATTTTTCTTTCTATCCCCCTCTCTTTCTTGGAAATATACCAGAAACAAAGTAATGATGTTCATCCATTATGGAAAAAAAACATTGAAAATTCATGTGCAATCCCTAGTAAATTTGAAGCTTTTACAGAAAAATGTTACTTAGACACAGGAATTATTGGATTTGCATTTGGGGTCTTTTTTGGATTAACAATGCCAG
>Ga0302186_10003021_pt1 | contig 12582 bp, 3 predicted proteins | sample II_Bog_E1_2_FD_198782 | JGI IMG/M metagenome (GOLD analysis project Ga0302186, IMG submission 198782) | Peat permafrost microbial communities from Stordalen Mire near Abisko, Sweden - II_Bog_E1_1 | ecosystem: Environmental > Terrestrial > Soil > Wetlands > Peat | place: Sweden: Abisko, Stordalen... | reverse complement strand
ACTTGCAATTGAGATTTATGACTGAAAAGATCAATATATTGATCCTACAAATTCATTTATCTTTGCTTCTTATTTTTCAGGTCAAATTAATTGACTATATTTGTGTCAAAAACAATCATAAGGATTTACCAAAAGCTAGTTCAATCCAATACTTTTAAATTTCAATGATTAAAAATCATTATCCATTGATACTCTCGAAATTCTGCAATCAATCCGACTATCTCATTAAAATAATAAAACGTGAAATATGAAAAATCGCAGCCAGTCATAACGCCGATTGATTAAATTGGAAAAAATTGGATTTTAGATCTAGGCTAAAAAACTAAGAAAATAATACAGCAACAAGCAGGTTCTGAGCGAAATGCGAATGAAATCAAAATCAAAATCTACGCAAAAATTAGCTCACCTTCCATAGCAACAAAATATTGGCAATTTTCTTAGTAATCATTATGATATGTAGAGCCCACTAAGATAATATCAGTCACTGCTCACAAATGGGCTATATATGATTTCTATTCAGCCAAGTACATTCGTGGGTATCGTGCACGAGACTCTCACTAACTCAGCGTCTTTTCCAAAATGTTAGTCTTTTGTGCAGTTAACACTATCATTTAAAAATTTAAGCTTGACATGAGTCGATTAGAAGCCATTGTTACTGAGGGTGTGCTAAAATTATATGGGCATAACTGCCAGTTGCAGAAAGACGACATCGTGTCTCTGTAGGATTTGCTTTGTCTCATGCTGATCGAAGAAAATGAGGTGTATGAAACCATTCTAGCAGTAAATATTGGTGCCTTTATGGAGCGGAGGCGTAAAAAGGAGTATTATAGTGTTTTTGATACTAATGACAAGTTTATGAAGGAGCAACTCAAGTAATTCTATTAATTAGTGAATAGCTATTGTAAACTTCTCAAGCTTGAGAACATACGTTACATTGAATCAGATCCTACCAGTAGAAAGGAGAAGAATAAATGTTCAGCATCAGATGTAGCTATACTTTCGATTGAATGCCTAAAAATGCCTCTCTTTATGTAGATTATCCGCAAGATTTCTCATACAATTAAAGTGAAGTATGTAAACTCTGAAGGATAGCTAAAGGATAGAAATCTTATTATTAATAATAAGACCATTCTTAATAAAAACATTCCTTATGTTTCAGTCTGCAGAAATTGGGAAGAAAACAATTTTATGAATTCGCACTGTTCGATATACTACGAAAATGAGGAGTCAAAAGTGAGACCGATTGTTGCTGTTTTACTCGACTGTTACGGCCCTCATGATCGTGAAAAAGATATACAACAAGTTGCAGAATGGTATCTAAAGACTGATCGCCGCTAATTGGATATAATTGACGAGCAGCATAATTTGTAAACAGGCTAGAGAAAGTAAGAAATATTGTATAGAAAAGTGTCACAAGAAAAGGATTCAGTTAAGCGGAGTTCCCTAAATAAAATCGGCCTGTTACAGCCCCCAAAAATATCTAATGCTGAGTTATAGGCAAAAGTGAGGCAAAAATTAAACACAATGCCATAAGAAGAAATTACAAATCGTTACGACAATTCAATTAAACCTCCAAATAAATCGAAGAGTATCCGTATAAAGACTCTTGTTTGAAAGGGTATCTTAATTTTTGTTGTATTTCTATTCACAAATATCTCGTTTATCATATTTTTAACTGAAAAAATAAGAGTTATATTTATTGTTGAGATTAGTAATGCAAAGGATAATAAATAGAATTTCGATTATAATCAATTTCTAAAGAGAAATGAACATTTGTCCTTCTTGTAAGGAAAAGGAAAAACAATTCAAAATACTATAAGCCGACTTAGAGTTTGAAATTAAGAAAAGAACAGAAGATTTAGCAGAGGAGAAGGTCACACTCCAGCTACACTTCCAAAGATAGGCCAAAAAAATATTAGAAAAGTATCAAAAGGAAAAGAATTAAAGGGAAATGGAGAATAAAAAATGGATTGAGAAGTACGATTGCACGATTTCTGATTATTAAAATCGAATTGCTAAATTGCATGTCGACTATCAATAAAAACATCAGTAAATAGAAAATCAAGTAAAATCACAATATACCCGAGAGAAATAAGAAAATTTAATCAAGCAAAAATAGGTTGTATAGCAAATGAAGAGCAACCATATTTAGGAAGTCGAAGAAATCAAAGGCTAGCACTTATTATAGACTCGTAGACTAAAGAAAGTTCAAGAAGATACGGTAAAAAAAATACACCAGCAGAATCAGATACAAATCAAGACTCTTACCTCTGATTATGAGTCAAAAATAAACTTTCTAAAAAAGGAAATTTCTGATGCAAATGATATATATAGCAAACAAAAAATGGAAGATCATCAAAAGCAGACAGCTCTTTACTAAGATTTATATAATAGAAAAGAAGAAATAAACAAGCTTAAATACGAAATAGATCAATTATAAAAATCAGTGAAAGTTGGAGAAGAATAGTTGAGATTCAAAGTGCTATAGATTGAGGTTTTAAAAGAGTCGCACCAAGATAAGGTAGATACAATGAAAAAAGACTTTTAGAATCAAAGATAAAGGATTCTAATCGATATGAACCTTAAAATTTAGAATTTGCTGAAAACCAAATTATCAGATTGCTAAACATATGAGCACATTGTGAAAGATATAGATTAAAAAAGGAAATCATAGATTCGGCTGTATGAGTGCAGCTTCAAAGAAGTCAAAGAGTTAGTTGACCAGAGGCCAAGTAGGTAGGAGGATTTAGAACAGATTTACTTACTTAAGAAATTGCTCGATCAAAAAGAAACAGAGTTTCAAAAAGTATTGGAGGAGGCAAAACATTGTAGACTTTAGCTTAATAACAAAGAGGAAACTTTTAATAGGATATTCACTGCTTATGCTTCTCCTCTAAACATGGACAAAATCAATAAGAAAAAATAACTCAAATTATCGAGGGGAAGTAGTGCTCTGCTGAGATAACCAATTTCCAAGTACAATTCCGTCACAACTCTCCACTCTATAACCCCCAATTGCGATTCAAGAAAGGACAAATTGGTTTATCCCAAAAGTACTAAACTATTTTGATTATTTTCAGTTTTATTATCTAAATTTTTTGTATAATAAGATTGTATCAAGATAACTACAAATTCATTTAATTCTTTTGACCCACCTATATTTATCAGGAAGACCCTCTTTAATATCAAGTATATTTTGTCTAATTTGTATGAAATTGCCCCAATATGAAGTTTTAAACAACAGGAGTCAAATAATTAATTCCTTCATATTAAATGTTTTTAACTCAGCTGGCAATCACTGCTGTATTTGTCGCAAAACATTCCAGCAGCTCTCCTCTTTTTTGCCTCAATAATTTTGCCTTCCCACAGCCAAAGAGCCTGTTGATGACCTTTCATAATCACTGTTCTTGATGTTTATATAATTGGAATCTAGTTCCTAGGTTAAACTATTGAAAAATAGGATATATAGGTGACTGTCTTGAAACAGCATAATTATGCTTAATAATAATAATTATAATATAAAATAATTGTTCACATTTTCTTAGAAAGTTATACATGTTTAAATTAATCGATTTAAATAAAATAACTCCATTGGAAGATAGAGACAATAAACATAGTTATGATGACAAATAAATCAAAGGTCAATGAAAATATATTTAGCTTTTGTTTATTATCTGTTATATACCTATTAATTTTAAAATGATGTTGATACAAATCATTATTTTTAATCAATTTTAATCATTTACCTTTGCTAGCTTCCTTCAAATCAATATCGAGATAATGCAGAAATATATGTCGATATCCAGATTTATTTTCATATGCAAATCTAAAGAAATGAGCTCCAATTGACTAATGATTCATTAATAATTTATTTTAGAGAATAAAAGATGAAGACCGATATTATTAATAATGAGTTAATGTAATTCAAACAGAAAGCAACTTAATCTCGTTAGTTACTTGCTTAGAATTCTAAATTGCAATGTTCTCCCGCAAAAGATGGGACTTAATATTCTTCCCCTCAAAAAGCTAATGCATCTATGAGGACTATTTATTTGCGCCCTCACAACAAAACTTCCATTAAAATTTAAGTTTCTCCCAAAGTCTCTATTTCATAGATCAAGGCTATTGCGGAATAAAAACTGAAAATAAAAACTGATAAACAAATATTATTTCTGAGTGGCAAAAATATTACTGAGTTCACCTTCATCTTGGTTTAGTCCCCAACAATAATCCATGTTTTGAATAAGGATCACCTCTCTAGCAAATCAGATCAAATCTCTATTCATCTTAATGTCGTAAACTACCTAGTAGAGAAAAATAAATCAGTTACAATGAAGTATAAACTGGCAGCTAGTGAAATAGTGGGGGAATTTTTAACAAAAGTCAAAAAGTACGTTTAGTCAGTCTATAAAATGGCAAATAACGATTATAAATACTCTCTTTTGTAATCCAGCAGAATTCTATAATTGGAGAAGCCTTTCTTTGAACAATGCATTTCCAAAACAACCGAAATTACCTGCACCATCACTGCCAATCCTGCAAAAACTAAGTTTGTAAATGATTACAATATCGAAACAAGGGCAAAAGACTCTATCAGTCAATTAAATAAATAAAGCGATAAGATAGTGAATTAACTTAAAATTGGTGAGATAAGCAAGTCTTTGAGGCAGACTGATAACCAATTGAGTCAAACTAAATCAAACAGCAGTTTAGTTCGCGATAATCCAATATTTTCCTCATCTATGCCGAATTTTAAGAAGAAAATCAATCTGACTGATGACTCTTTTGATTCACTATAGCGCCCTCTCATTCATAAAATGAAATCTCTGAAACCTAAGGAATAAATTAATTAGATTTTGCACATACAATCATTTCAAAAGTATTTCTTCGAATCTCCCAAAAGAAAAGACTGGAAAACTGATGAGCAAAAGATGTAAATTCACAAATCATCTCCTTTGATCCCCAAATTAATGCCAATAAAATAAAGGAGAACAATTAGAATGTAAATCGAGAAATTATTTAATCAAAGTGAAACTGAGACTACTCCCTTTCAAGATGGGCGCAATTCAAAAGAATAATCCAAAGATATTGAATCCAAATAGAAAGATAAGACGGATAATAAAATAAACAAAGATATGGATGATCACCATCAACCTCCATCAAGTGCCAATCCTTTAAAAAATTAATTCATGAATCCCCCAAGTCTTTGATGGAACTGATTAAAAAAATTTTAGGTTGATAGTTATATTTAAATAAATATGTAAACTACCTAAATTTCTCCCTACTCTTTTGATTTCTTTTAGGAAATCGCTATATCCTCGAAAGAAATGTATAATTCTCCCAATAAAAGTTAAGCATAAGTTTACGAAATTGATAAGATGAGAGAAACGAGGATCAAAAAATATAATGACTGCATTCATCAATACACCTCGTATCTCTGCTATTAGGTAGATACATTAAAAAATAAGATTAGCTTATCGATCGTAATATCAAGCACTGCGATTAGAGAAACAAATGGTTTCGACAAGAGATTAATCAATCTTGGAAAAATGCCATTTCCAATCGCCCACTTATTTTAAGATCTGTTGCCAGGACTAATGTTCTCAAAAGAGATGTGGATGAGTGGCTCAGTAGAATAGACGAGAGAGCTCTCCGTGGCGAAAATGAAGAATCTTTCTACTAGGCTGCAAGAGAAGGGAGTCTTCAAGGTAGTCAGTTAATTGATAAATACAATTAAATATTGGCTGAGTATGGCCACAGAATCTGAGAAGATCATTCTAGAATAAACATTTATATCTGAACAGAATGTAATATAATCATAGTTGAGGAATAAGAGGAGCGTTAACTTCCAGTTATGGTTGACATATTTATCTAATTTATTTATAAACCCCTTGAGGCACAGAGCCTTATTTTTGAGCCTTTATAATACTAATACTACCATTTGATTCAGGAGATAAAATTTAATTGTTTACGAGCAGCTATACTCCTTGGCTCTCATCATCATTTGATCAATTGAATTTATGCTCTCTCGGCAAGGTAAATCCGCTAGCATAAAAAACCGATCTTGGTAAAGACACCATAATTTTAATGTTCCGTTATTCACTCGATGCCATCGCTTAATATCCTGAATTAGTCAATCAAAACCTCATACTAATCATAGGTTTTATAATAAGGGTATGGGACAGGGATGGCGGGAGCCGCTGGAGATTGTTAATCAAAGCCACACTTGATATTGAATATGTTACAAATCTTGGGTTGGTCCTTCTCGATCGATAAGCAGTTCGATACTCACTATAATCAAAACCAAGTTTCAATAATGTGAAAGTGAGGACGAATTTGACTGGAATTCTAACCCAATCATTAAAATACAGTGCTCGTAGCATATAGTAAATCGTATTTATTATAATAAGATTAAAATCATCAATTCATTGATTTTATTTCCTCAATGCTTAAATTTTAAGTTGTTTTGCCCTGATAATGGAGGCCCACTCTAGAAAAAGAAAGAATTTTGCAGTATTATCCCAAAAGAGATACGCTAAAGAATTATTCATTCTTTATGTAGTACTCTGGTCCCAAAAAAACGTTAGGATCAACAAAAATTTGTTCGTCTCTAATAATCTTTCTAAAAAGCCTGAAAAAGCGTTTGTATGTGCTAGTAATGAGTTGAGTCGGAGGTTGCTTCACCAATCTAAACATATGATATATTCCGCACTCATATTCCTCTGCATCACAACTGCAAACCACCCATTCACCTGGATTAGCTGATGCTGTGACAGTGATTACGCCAATGTTCAGTATATTAACAGCGGAGTTGAAGGAGAGAACTGCATATAGACAATTCTCAATAAGATTATAAACCTTTAACTTGCTTCCAAAATTTTAGCTATGAATGAGATACTTTCCATTGTCAGAGACAGTAAAACTGAATCGATCATTTGGGAGCAGAGGTCCTTGGTAAAAAACTTCACTTTTGTCAGTCTTTTAATCATAAAAATAGAGCATACGCTTTAAGTTGTTGTTTATATTGCTTACTTTAATATAAAATAGCTCCAAATATTTGTGGAGATGAGCAAAGGCGAAGCAGCCACATTCGCATGCTTTGGAGTTTTTCTCATCATAAAGATGGCAGAGCATATCTATATACTTGATAAAATCTGTATTTTAATTTGATTTGTATGTTGCTAAATAATACTCCTAGCTGTCTTCAGGCTGACTTTTTAGATAATTGTAGAGCACAATCCTTTTGTTGTTACTCACAATCAAAAATGAATCAGTCAGTGAAAACTGATTGATCGGTAAGTGAAAGTTAAATTTGCTCAGGACTATTTTAATGTTATAGTCTGTGTATAAACAACAATACCGTATATGTAGATGCAAGTATCCTGATATTTTTTAGAATTGAAGTTGGGAACGAGGGCTATCTATGTACGTGTCTATAGAATTGAGCCCAGTTTTATTCCGTAGGGTGTATTCATGTTTTTAAAGAAAGGGCTTCTCTCATTTTAATGACTGTATTAATAACTATTTACCATTCATATTGGGACTTCATAAGATAGGAGATAGCGAATCCTTTGGTTGTAGTGATCATCATGTACACTCTACTCGGGGAAAGGGAATAGCTAGTAATGCCTGTGAGTTTTCTTTGATCCAAGACCTAGAATCCTCCATCCTGTGATTCATCAATAGCTGATATTTCGGTGGAGCTTGAATGCATTTAATAATTATTTATAGCTCTTGATAATTAAACCCTTTAAAAGCTATCAATTTAAAGTTACTTTAACACAAAAATTAGACGATTAAACTAATTTTATCACGTCAGATCAGTTTCATGCTCAACATTTCCTTTAAAATTTTCCTCGTAGTAATTATTAAGTTCGTGCTCAAGAGTTAGCCTTATATAGTCCTTATCATCCGCTTTTAAAGTGTAGATTATGCCAATCCGCTCAACAATATCATTGATGCGATCTGTCTATTTGATTTTCAGGCTGATATTGTGTCGTCCAATTTTGAATTTCATCTGAAACAGTATCTACTCAACCTTTTTCACTCGATTAATAAATTTAGGAGCTGATGCCTGACGATTTCTGTCAACACAAGCCCCTTGCTTCCAAATTCTATATTATAAATTTTGTTGGAGTTCCCTGTTTTTTTAATATCCAATTTTAACTCGTGAAACAGCTTTCTTGTAACCCTTTATTTCTATGGGTGCTGGCTTATATTTACCAGAGGATTTTCCTTTTGTCTGTAGATGAGGTTTAAAAGTGCACTAATTTAATTATATTTTTATTCTTTCTTCTTCAATTTTACGTTTTAGTTACTCTCGCTGTTTGTACTTGTCACAGTTGTATAGACGTTCAACCAGTTACTTCTCATTAGTTGCGCTCATGCAGTTACTTTAACTCAAAAAATTCAAGGGATGCGCTCCCGAGGTATAATTGCTGTTATGGTTGACGTCACTTTTCATTCTAGTTACTCTAATCGTCCTATCGAACCGAGATTTGCTATTTCGCTTCTGGAATGATTTTTACAATGGGTGACCATTTTACTAAAGTAGTTTGGTCATACAAGGAGTGGTTTTGGCAGTGTTAAAAGCTGAAGTATTAGGTGGAACAATGTTTTCCTTATTATCTTCGATGCTGCCTTCATTTTTGCTTTTGATAATGCTAATGTCACTTATTTGGTCTTGACTTTCATCTTTTTGACAATTGGCCATTATTACCTTATCCCAAGCCTCTACAAGTTCTGGAATGCCTTCCTTTTATCCCAAAAATTATTTGATCATTTATGCTCTATCTAAACCCTGATTATCAATAAGAATCATGATGAGCTCCTTGAACTCTCTGACCTATATTTGATCCTCATGGATAACTGCCCACATAAAATAGATGAGACGGCACTCGTTAAGTTAAAATTAATTTTCCTCCCACCCTTCCTCTGCTTTTCTACTTTCCATAATGGTGACAATGTCTTCAACACTTTAAATTTTGCTGATGATGTCCAAATCCTTCATGAGGCCAATGCTGGATTCAAGAGTGACTGTGATTTAATCCTTAATATCAATAAATTTGTTGAGAATATTCCTTCGTTTATGAATGAGTGTTCGATATGGTTTGTTATTTTTGCGGTTCATAAATTATCGGTAGAGCTACTAACTGATATTCATTTAAATAATTGATTTCAAACGGCAATATTTAATACCATTTATTAATTCGATATTTATTTAGATCGAAATTAGGCTATTTTTTTTCTAATGAGACTCTTAAATTAATTTTTGAAGGATCTTTGCTTAAAGTTGAGCTAGTGATGCCTGTTTATATAAAGGGATTATTACTGCATTTTTTGTAGTATAGTCTTTTAATATTGTGCAAATGGTTGCGCTGATATACTTAACTTAAGCTCTACAAATGATGAATTAATTGATTTCTAATGCTATTTAATAGATGAAAGTATTTATATAATTTTAAGTGCAATTTAAGATTTATCATAATTTTGTCGCATGACCAAATAAACAGAATTAAAAGATTTCTATGATATTACGAAAATTAATGCATTTTGTCAGGACGGAACTGTAACTGCAAATCAGTTGGTCAACTTATTTAAAAAGAATGCTTCTGAAAGGACACCCATGCAAAGACATTAAATTAGAAAAAAAATATTAACCAGAATGATTAGCAAAGGATTTGTATGTGAAACAATTGATCTGAAAGGATAATTTAATCGTTAAAAAGACAAGCTGCATGACCAGTATTCTTCAGTCTTTCTGTTATCGTGTGGGGAATAAAATTATCATAGGCATTCAATAGAGGACCTTGTTGATCAAATAATCAATACTAAAGAAATAATTTGCAAGCAATGTGAAGCCAAGGGTATTTCGAAAAAATGCATTAATACATCTGACATTACTCCTGATGCGCTATTTATGAGCTATTATAATCAAACTCGTCACTTTAAAGATTACACTCTCAAATTGTCTAAAAGAATTATAGAGTAACAAAATGAAAAAGAGAGGAAGCAAGTAGAGGCAGGATAATGGTAAATGAAGACCGTTGTTACTCTTAAACAGGGCAAAAGCATATAAATTAGCATAATATAACTTCATATACTTCAAATAGTAGACTGCTCATTAGTATTCAACAGAGCAGTTCTAAGCGATAAAATAATAGACTTCATCAATAACCCTCTAGATAAATAATTGGCAAGCTTATTAAATACAAATCTCACCCCTATTATGATAAATTGCATTTGTTTTTAGACTCTTGTACGCATCAGAAATCCCATAATTCATCGTGATTGCAAGCCTACTGATCACGAGAATAAATTGATACTGTATAGTTTCGAACAAGTATATTGTCGGCTGTTCACACCTGGCAGCAGCTGTAAAATCCGATGTAGTTATCCCCCATGTCAAAACTATTTTAATCGGGAAAACTTTGAATAAAAAAGTATATTTGCTGAATCCATCCGTTCTGTCATGTATGAGGAATCGATGGAAAATTTATTTGGGCTTCTCTTTGGATATAAACACCAAGTAAATTGGCATCGTTAGTGGGAAGAATCAATATTAATAAAAGACAATAATAAAGGTATAGTTGAAAGATATCGTTCATAAATACAAACGCTTGTTAAAAACTTAGTAACTCCTGTAAATTTAATGACGAGTGAAAAAAATAAGAATAAATTAAAAAAATGGTTGAGCAAAACTTTAAATAATAATTAAAAAACTTCCAATTTATTTGAGAAAGTTGATCTATTTGGAAAAGAGGAGCAAATTATTCGAGTTAAATTGAATTAATTTAATATCTGTCCAGTTCGATGCATTTTCTGTAAAAATTTAAATGCTTTAAATGCCTACCATGTAGCTTTTTATTTTTTAAAGGATATTAATCCAAAATGTCCCTTATGTTAGCATGAAGTAGGCAGATGTTTTACTGATTCTTTCTATCTTGATGTGTAGTTGATGAAATTTTTGTTTTTTTAAGGCCAGGCAGAGGAACTATACTATAATGTTTTTTAAAAAACATATTTTCATCGACTCAGTTACTTTAGTGGCATCAGCCTTAGAGACAAACTCAAAAGAATTAACAAAATAAAAACATATCATAACATATATCAACTTGCAATGAACCTTCAATTGGATCCTAAGAAAGTATTTATTCCCTTCATTGACCAAAGATGCATATAAATCATCAACGAAAAACCCCATGAAGCTAACAGCCATTATATATACATATAGAGCTAAAAATCAATTAATTAAAACATAAAGTGCTCGCTTTGCCTCAAAACGGTTAGAGTTGACACTCTTTATTACAATGAATAAATGGAATATATTTTAAAGAAAAGTGGCAATAATAAACTTTGTTGGTTAGAAAATTCACAACTTGGGCAATTCATGAAAAGAATGGCCATTCTATAGATTAAATATTACAGTGATATAAAAAAAGAGTATAAAATTGTTGAGAGTGGGCCCCTCAAGTTTTATTGGAAAAACTACCAAGGGACACTAATATAATATCCTTTTAAGTTTAAAGGATGCAACCACTCTTTAACCACAGCAGTCTGTGATTTTAAAGATCTTCTATATCAGATTAAAATTGAAAAAAGAACATCATTTCAGTGTAGAGATAACAGATGTCAGCATGTGTATGAGTATGCTTAAGATTTGGAAATAGTACCATTGGATATTTTTGACAAACTATCTCTCAATTAAAATTTAATGAGGCAAGTTTTAATATAGAACAAATATTGGATAACATACAATTTATAAAACAATACTATTTAAGATGTATCGTAGTAATTCAGCCAAAGGGCAAATATCAATGAATAAAATAGAAAAGTATAAAAATTTCGGCACAAGCCTAGATTCTTACAGTCAAAAGAACAGAGAATTAAATAAATCAATCAATTAATAAAAAAAACAAATTAAGACAGCTAATCCTTGAGCCTACAAATTATTTAAGATGAGGAAATGTCTGTCAAATGTTCCGAGTACTCCCGCTCACAAAATGAGTCAAAATTAAAAGACATGAAAATGGATTTGGCAATTAAGCGAAATAATAAATCTGAACTACTTGCTTAAAAAGAGGAGTTAACCCTCAAAGTAAAAGAGGAATCACGTTCTAAAAATGATACCAATTATCTAAATTTTAGCAGATTGTCAAAGGCTTTTCCAACTCATTGCAAGAGGCTATCCGAAAAACAAGCAAAAAACCCATATAATTAGGAAGAGATTATTGTTAATTAATTTTCCACTTATGGGAATGTTTTTATCTTTAAATATCCGGTCAATAAGACTCAATCAAATGCAATTCCCTGCTCTTCCTTTTGGTCAAGTTCATCGTTTGGTGACTTCCATAAGAGCTGATATTTATGGCTATTTATCAAGATTATCAAAATAAAGATGAGTAAGCTTGATATATACAAATGAACTCTCCCGCATTACCAATAAATATTTGTAAAAATTGGAGAGCCCTTTGATATCAATTCTATAAATATTTGCAGATAAAATGATTGAATATCTATGATATACACAGAGCTCATCTATGAACAAGACTTGCTTTTTAGAGGTTAAAAAGTCTATTGAGT
>Ga0302186_10003020_pt1 | contig 12583 bp, 8 predicted proteins | sample II_Bog_E1_2_FD_198782 | JGI IMG/M metagenome (GOLD analysis project Ga0302186, IMG submission 198782) | Peat permafrost microbial communities from Stordalen Mire near Abisko, Sweden - II_Bog_E1_1 | ecosystem: Environmental > Terrestrial > Soil > Wetlands > Peat | place: Sweden: Abisko, Stordalen... | reverse complement strand
ATTAAATCTAATGAAATTTTTAATAATGTCATATTGGCAACTTGAATTTCAAATTGCAATTATGAAATTTAATGAAAAATTTGGTTTTTAAAAGTCGCATTTAGTAATAAAATATTTTTCCTTTTAGAAAAATTTTCAAATTTATTATGAAAATTGGGTTCTTATTGAAGATTATTATGTTGGTGCAATTTTCATATATAGTTTTCAAAATAAAAATCCAAAATTTAAAAGAAATTTACTTTAATAAGAAATCCCCGTAAAAAAATGATATCTTCCCACGAAAATCATCAGAACTCGCTTCCTCTTCTCGATCCCAAACTTCTTGAAACCCTCATAGATAAAGCCTTCGAAGTTAAGCAGAATTCCTATAGTCCCTACTCAAAATTCCGTGTGGGCAGTGCTCTTCTCACTGAAGATGACAAAATCATTGTGGGCACCAATGTCGAAAACTGTTCTTACGGTCTAACCATGTATTATTATTTTCTCATACCTGAATAATAATTTGCTTTCTATCAGTTGTTCTGAACGTGTGGCAGTCACTTCGGCAGTGGCTCAAGGCCATCGTAAATTCAAAGCAATTGTCTTAACAACAGATTTGGAAGATTGCAAATGGGTTTTTTTATATTTATTAGAAAAAAGACGGATAAAAACGATAAAATTATAGATGTGTGGAGCTTGTGCTCAAGTCTGCCTTGAATTCGGAGACAATTGGCTAGTTTATTCAGTGAAGCCGAACCGTGAATATCAAGTCTATACAATTCGCCAGATGCTGCCCTTAGCGTTTTATCCGGGGGACATCGAGAAATTTAATGCACAAATCTCGAAAAAAAATTAAAAAAGTTTTGATCAAACCTAATTTCAAATAAAAATATTTAAATTTTCTGTTGTTTTGTCCATCTCATCCATTTGCCATTTTCCCATTCCCCTTCCCTTTGGACCCCTTCCTTTTCATTTTTCTCAATGCCGAAGCCATGTTGATAGCCATTTTTCCATTGTCCGTTATATATGACTCCATCTGGCCAATAAAACATGCCATTTCCATGATTCACATCATTAGAAAACTGCCCATCATACCTCCTGCCATCAGGCCATAGATAAATTCCATTGCCATCTTTTTTCCCATTAACTAATTGGCCAAAATATTTCTCCCCATTGGCATAAGTGAACTCCCCCTTGCCACTCACCTTCTGATTTCTGATTTCCCCCACATAAGAAGACCCATCTGGGAATTTAATCGACGCATTACCATGCAAATATCCATTTTCAAAGGTCCCTTTAATATCCATACCATTGGGAAAAACTTCTTGTCCAACTCCATGTTTCTTATCGTTTTCCCATTCACCATTATAAACATAACCGTCTGGGGAAAAAAAGCTGCCTTTGCCATGAGCTTTAAGATTCACACACATCCCCTCATAAAAATCCCCATTGTTCTTTATAAAACGCCCAAAACCATAAGGAATATCATCTTTCCAATAACCCTCGTAATAAGCCCCATCGGAAAATAAAAAACGACCCCTTCCATGCCTTAAATCGTCTTTCAAATTGCCTTGATAAACAGATCCATCTTCATATTGAAAAGGTCCTTGTTCTGGTAACGAATTAAAGAAACTATCTTCTTGCTTATAATCGATAGTTCCAAAAGTTTTATGGACTTTCGCGATATTCGGGTTCAGATCTTCAGGGAACGATTGAATAGCCACCTTTTTCTTTATAACATCAGAACCTTCGGGAATTAAATGCTTAGGCTTCTGACCAGGAGAGGAAAAGCTCTTGGTTGAAACATTATCGAGATCGATGGAAATCGTCTGTGGTTGAAGACTTTTCTTCATTGTAAAGATGCTTTTCCTCATATCAGATGGCTCCATCCCCTCGAATAAAAGCTTGAATTGCCGATACATGTCCTTGCAGGATTTATCGAAATTGTCCTTGATTTCATCATAAAGTTTCTTCGATTGATCATTTTTCTTATATTTCACTGGATTGGACCCTGCAGTTTCAGTTTCCCCGCTCAAATTCAGGATCTCGGCTCTTAATTTATTAAAGTTCTGGTTCTTTAATATCAACTTAGAAATCAATTCCTCAGTGTTGGAAGCCTCAATCTTATCAGGATCCTTGGAAAGGAAACTACCCAAAAAAGACTCGTTTTTCTTAGGAGATTCCTGTTCTATCACTTCCTTAGAATTTTTCTTCAAATTCACTAATTTTTCATTGAGTCTTTTAAGTTCATTTTTGACATTTTCCTTAAGGAAAGTCTTGGTGGTTTCGCTGGCATTGAAAAAGATCTTGAATAAGGCTGCGAAATCACGATCGATTTCTTGGGTTTCGGTTTCAATATGTTGTGAATATATACTGAGCTTTTTCTCAATATCGACTAGGGTTTGATTAAGCGAAGGCAGGAGTTTCGTGGAAACCTTGGTGTTTTGATGAGAGAGGAAATCGTTAATATTATAGACGAAGTTCTTATGAATAGAAGTATGATGTGGTTCGGTTTTTATACAATTATCACAGACGAAATTCCCGAAATTGCAATTGGGAAGCGAACATATGAACATCACAGGACTTTTCGCATGTTTCTGACAATCGAAGGTGGAGCTTTTAGCAGAAAACATATTAATTTTCATAAAATTCAAATATATTCCGAAAAATCAAATAAAATCCTATTAATTTCTCTTATTTCTTCTTGCCTTTGCCTTTTTTATCTTTCGAAGGGATTCCAGGCTTCTTAAAAATCACAATGAGAATCACAATAAATGGGATCATAGCCAAAAACATAAAGAAGCCTTTCCATGGCTTTCTAAATATCCAGAAACTGCCAATTATTAATAAAGCGGCCAAACTCGTCAAGACAAAAGTGAAGAACAAATGAGCGAATTTGCCCAAAGAAGACACCAATTTCAATTCCTTCAAGTTCCTATCGAAAGGGAAAATAATTAAATATATACCGAGAAAACAAATGCCAATAGCGAAAATACGTAATAACCAATCTCGCTTTAAATTCCTTTGGTCTCTTAATCTGAACATCTCCTGTTTAATTCGCTTTTTCTCATTAATCCAGAAAATCGTTGTTTTCGGGTTAATTTCTTCAATAGTCTTCTCATCACAAACCTTTATCAAACTTCCTGTGCTAGTTATAGGCACTAATGTATTTTCATATTGCCCAGCCACTATAGTATAATCTTGACTAGCGATTCTATGATATTTAATACGAATATCACCCACAGTATCTATATTATTCCCATTAGATTTCACATAGATGAAATTGTTCTTAATAGCAAGAAATCTATCATTTTGTCCCTTTCTTTCCAATATAACACCTAAATTTCCTTCTATAGAAGTCGCATAATTCTCCGGAATAAAGACTCCTTCATGTTTCTTAATAGAATCGATATGAAACTTCTGAATCCTATAAAAGCCTAAAGTCGAGTGTTCAGAATAAAAAGTCTTATTTTCTAACACCCATTCCTCCATATTTGGGTTCTTATAAGTCTGGTTTTTAAATTTGTCTGAATCTATCTTCTCACAACTCCAAATCTGTTGATAAACCACTTTTCCATCTATATTCAACTCTTTCCATTGGTTCATCTCAACAATCCTAGCCAACTTTAAGGATTGATCAACGGAAACTCCAGTTTCTTGATCCAATAGCTTATTTTGAGCGAAAATCGTGCCATTCGCTATCACTATTTGCCCATCCAACTCCTTCTCATATTCCTCTATAGACACCTCACGACAAGCTTTTAACGAATCCTCGAACATCCTGGATTCTCTTAATTGCGAATATTCATTGATAAGTGTTGTGATCAAAGCAATTAAACAGAAAATCGCTCCCAAAATTATGCGAGACTTATATTTTTTCAATCTTTTTTTCAGATCCAACTTGCTATCATCCTCAACTTTCTCCTTCTTATCGTCTTTACCCTTTTTGTCTTTGGCTTTAGGCTTATCGACTTTCAAAGCGTTTTCTGCGATCTCTCCTGTTTCCAGTTTTCCTGGCTTTTCTAATGTAATTGTAACCGAATTATGTTGATTTTCTGTGATATTAAGAGGCTCTGGAGATAAATCGATATGGGGATTGATGGGCGATGCTGGGATTGGAAGAGTAGGAATTCCTGGGAGATTTAAAATAAAAATAAAAATCAGGAGTATTGAATAATTTATTAAAAACTTCATTTTAAAATGCCGAATTTCGAAATAAAATTCTCATTTTTCTAAGTCCTTTTTTTCGGGATTCCGTTTTATTTCAAATTTTCCTAATAAATCCTTAAAAATGAGACCAAATTTAATGAATTTCATGAAAATCCTAGTGTTTGTGCCTAAAAAAAGCATGGTTTTCAACGCTGTGAAGACGACTTTCTTCAATAAAAGCACCCAGGATTTTGAGATTCATGAGGTCTTGAGAAATATCGACTCGCATTTCACGAATTATTATAAAAATGACCAGAAAAACCTAGAAATTCTCAAAGATCTCATATTCAGGCTATATTTAACGATGAATAAACGAGGAAAACCTGAGTCTTTTCTTATAGAAACCCGAGAGATTTTAAAGAAAATAGATGAAAAGACTATTAGGCCTTTTCTCAATAATAGAGAAATCCAAATAAGCCTTGAAAAGACTTTAATAGATTTATTAAAGATGGTGTTTATATTCAAATTGAAGGAAAACGAGGGCTTTTATCAGAATTTTAACAGATTATTAGAGATTTATATGGAGAAAAGTCTTAAAGAGTTCAAGAAAAACGATGTTCATATAAATAAACTGATAACTCTGATAAATATCGCTTTTAATAGGCTTTTGGCTTGCAAGGATTCCGAAAGCATAAAAAGCTTCGAAAATATCAGGACTTTTATCTCGAAAAACCTCGAATTCTATCCTTTAGAAGCCTTGGTTTCCTTCAATATCATCCTCAAGGAGGAAAATCTTTATGAGAAATATAGGCTAGAATTGCCTATGGAATCAATAAAAAGCCTGATTTATCATGAAAATTATGAGAAATTGGCTTTAGTGCTTGTGAGATTGAATAAATCAGGCATTGATAGGATCTTTCAGGAAAATATCAGGCCTTTATTCGTTTCTGATGAGAAAATCATCAACAAAATAGACCCGAAGACGATTTCCTTATTAATAACAACGAATTTCATTCATAAAAAGCTATTTTCCTCTGAGGAAATCGAAAAGATCTATTTCTCGTTAAAAAAAAGCTCAAATTCCATAGGATTTCTAGAGATTTCGATGATTTTAACAGCCTTTTCAAAGGGAAAAGCCTTGAATCAAGAGAAATTGATATTTTTCTCTCAGGAACTCGAATTTTCTCTGCTAAAAACCTTGAAAATGAACAATAGCAAGGCTATAAATAATATGAATTATCATTCCTGTGTGAATTTATTAAACATTTTCTCTCATAATCTCAATGAAAATAGCCTGAAATCTAGTCTTTTCAATGATTTAAACTTTATCTTGAATTCTCATAATCTCAAAGGCATCAATAAACCCGAAATCCTAAGTATATATCAATCAAATGCTATATTTCTAAGAAGAATCAGGAAAAACCCTAATTTTAATGAAAGGACTATAGAAGAATCCAGAAATAGAATAGCTAAAGTCTTGAAAAAATTCAAGCCTTTTTCTAATGAAAATTATGATAATTCGATGATAATTTTCACAGCTTTGGTTCAATTAAAAGACACAGATTTCCAGAAATCAATAGCTAATCTCTTCGCTATAATAAAAGCTGAATTAAAGCCTGAGAAAAACCTCATTAATAAGCAATTAATCAATAGTTTCTCAATGATTTTAGAACTAAATTCATTAGAAAATAAAACTGATTATGAGAAAAGCTATATCCCGATCTTATATCAACTAATAGAAGCAAAAGTCTGGGAAAATTTAAGGTCTTTTTTCCTCATTTATCAAGAAACCCTGAATTTCCTGGTGATAGTCTCTATAAATCGCGAAAACATAAGAAATAAGGCTTTTTATAATGAAATCGAGAGGATTTATATAGAAAACATCGAGAAATTCAGTTTTCTAGAGAATTCGTATTTAGCCTTTCCTCTAGTGAAATTCGCGCTTTTTGAATCTGAGGAAATCGCGAAAATCGAGGCTTTTTATAGAAAAGCGATATTTATTGAGGAAAATCATGAGAAACTTGAGGTTTTACTCTATAATGTCCTGATGAATTATACACAAGAAAACCAATTTTCAGAAGGTTTTTTCATAGAAATGGAGGATTTTCTAATAAAGCGTGTTTTAACAGGAGATTTAAAGGAAAAGGTCCAATTAGATGGGAAATTAAAGGTTTTCAGTATTTTAGGTCGTTATGAGATAAAATCGAGGACTTTATTAGAAGAATTCGTGAAATTACTTAGAGAAAATAAGGAGAAAATCAAGTTATTCGAATGGATGAACGCTTTGAATGTTTTGATTATAAACGGGCATGAAAATCTTGATATTTTCAATGAAATACTTGATTTTATTGAGAAAAGTCTTGATAAAATCAATGAAAAAGACGAGTTTTATGTAAAAAACCTAAGCCTAGCCAAACTTTTGGATATTACCTTGAAAACCCTATATAAAGACCTGATAAATATAGAGAAATACCCTAAATTCCTGGCTTTTTCTCAAAAAGATTTCCCATCTCAAAACCTATCGAAAAATCGCTTTTATTCGCATTTCCAAAAGACTATTGGGACTTTATTAAAGGAAATGGAAATAGCTTTTGAAGAAGAAAAGACTATAGGTCCTTTTATAGTGGATTTCTTTATAAAGCCTGATATTTGCTTTGAAATCAATGGCAGAAACCATTATATTAATGAGAAAAGGCTTAATAGATCTACTTCGAGGAAATATCTGGTTTTGGAAAAAATGGGCTATAAAGTCAAGACTTTAGAGCCTGGACTTTGGAATAAAATAGAAAAAGATGATAAAAAATCGGAGTTTATGAGAGAAATCCTATTAAAGCCTTAAAATTTTGAAAAAAAATTGAAATAAATATCCACGAAATCTCATTTTTAAATATTTTTATTAGTTTTTTTCCAAGAAAAAACAAGATTTCTCAGCTTTCTTAATTATTTCTCGTTTTCCTATAAACTATTGAAGATTCCTTTCCAGCCAATCATTGCCAATAAACTCCGCTTTTCCTTAGGATTTCCATAGGCTGTTTCCTTTAAATAATCGAAATCCTCATTTATCAAGGATTTCACCATAAATTGGAAATTCCTTGATTATTAATCCTTAGAGAAATCATAACAATGGAAATCGGTAGTTTTAGGCTTTTAAAGCTCTGAAAGTCCGGGATTTTGGGGAAATCGGATTTTTAATTAATAAGGAAAATAGAGAAAAATCGCAAACTTTTAACAATAAATTTCTGTTTTCGGGAACACAAAGTCAAATTTCGAGGCTTTTTAAATTAAGGCATTTATTTTTTTTCATATTAAGCAATAATATTTAATTAAAGAAAAAATTCAAATAAAAATCAAGATTTCTTCTCCCTGCATTTCTTTAGCCTGTAAAGCCTTCTAATAAAGACCTCATCCTCTACCTTCTCATAATACAAGCTTTTAAAAAATTCGCTTTTCCTTTATTTTTTTCAAGACCACGACCAAGTTAGTGCGTTATTTATATATTAGCTATGATAAATGATAAATCAAACTTTCTAAATCAACGAATGATCCAGATTTGAGTTCCCAAGATATTAATTCCAGGTTTTGGCCCTATTTTTCTCAGACACATTCCAAGAAATTATAATTAAATTTTTCCGCATCCAAATCGTGCTTTCCATCGATCCCATCCCCATCCCTTTTTCATCATTCACGCTTTTTTCATATGCATATCCCTAATCAGAATTGCCTCAAACTTTCTTCAATGACACCTCATGGACATTCCATATTGTCTCATGATAGTCAAACTTCGCAATTTTATGCTTCAAATCTAATGCGATCCTCTGAAGGCCCAAATGGAGTTCCTTTTGAGGATCAGAACTCATATCAAGAAAATCCGAAGAAAAATTCTTTCGATGCCTTGTTGATGACGAATTCGAGTCTGAGTTTCGAATACTTAGACGATATTCAGACCAAGGACATTGATGAGGAGACCATGAAACTTTGTAAGTTTTTCAAAGGAAACAAATATCCTACAAAGGAAGAAATGAAGGAATTAGGCCAATTGACCAATCGTACAGTGAGGCATTTAGAAACCTGGTTCAAGAACAGAAGAAGAGCCTTGGCTTTAAAAGGCTTGTTGCCTAATTATCAAAGGAAGAACAAATTCTCTAAACAAGAAATCGAGATTTTGAAGGACTTTTTCAATGGAGTCAAAAAGCCGAAGAAATACCATTTTGAGCAAATTCATCAAAAACTCAACAAAGAATGTTCTATAAAAAATATCAAGAATTGGTTCAATCATTATAAGAAGAAGGTCAAATTGGGACTTCAGGAAAGGAAGAAAAAGCCACAAACTGATTTTCAGAGCAATTATAACAGTAATGAAATCACTCAAAACACTCAAGACAATGGCAATGGCAATAGCAGCAGCATAGGCACACAACAACCCTTACAAAAACAAGACTTTAGCCAGGATTTCAATTCCAATTACAATGCCAACAATTTTGTTGCCAATCCAATACAAAATTTCACCTTACAAGCCATTCCGCTACAAAATCCTCAAAAAAACAACAATAATTTGCTGATAGTGCCTTTAATGCAACCCTATGCTGTGATCCAGAAAACTTCCAATGGACCTGTTATTATGCAGAATTATTGCCTCGCATCACAAAACAACCTTTTCCCTAATATGGGATATAACTTGGTTGGGCAGAATAATAATATGAATCAAATGCCAATGGAAAGTTATGGGAGGTTCCCGCAACAGAACTCAGGATATTTTCTGATTGTGAATCAACCATATGCCCAAACTCAGGCCGCAATGCCTAATATGAACATGAATATGTTCAGACAGAATATGAATGAATGTCGATCATTTGAACAACAAAGAGGCACTGCTTAATTTTGTTTTAGAAAAAACAGGGTTTTTTTGTTTCAATTTTATCATTTATCAATATTTTATGTCTGTTTTTAAAAAAAAGTCTCAACTTTTGTAATAAGATGAAAAATTATATCAAAAAAAAAAGCCTTTTTTTAAGTTTTTTTAATTAATCCAGCTTGTTTTTATGCAGTTGATAGTTGGGAGGCACCCATTTTCCGCAGGAGCATTTAGAACCTTTAGTGTTAATATCTCCTAATATAAAGCCGCATTTCTGACAAAGCACCTGATTTTCATTCGGATCCACTTCCAAACGTTCTGAAACCTCATTTTCAATGAAATAAGACCCGCATTTCTCAGATCCATGATTGATTTCCTTAGAATCCACGACTTTTCCTTGGCAATTCTTGCATTTGAGGAAATCATTCGTTTTTATTCCATTTTCCTTGTTTTTTTGTGCCTTTTTCAATAGTTTCTCGTATTGTTTCAATTGATCTAAAAAGCCTTCATTAGGCCTAGCCACATATCTCTTTTCCTTCACTAATTTCAAGCCTTCTTCCATTGTGAAACCCTTATATTTAATCAAATAAGCTATCACAGCTGTGGCGCTTCTAGAAATCCCCATCAGGCAATGAACTATTATAGATCCTTGATTCATCAGGCATTCATGTATGAAATCAGTCATTTCATCGAAATATTCAAGTAAATTAAAATCCTCGAAATCCTCAGCCGGTATGAGCTTATATTGAATATGAAGAGATAAGGCTTCTTTCGCAAAACTCAGGCCTTCCGCGACTGTGAGAATATGAGTGATTTTAGGATTGGGTGAGGAAAGAAGCTTTTGAACTGAGGAATAGTTCGTTAGGATGAGATTGGGGATTATTTCATTGGGAACACTGAAAGAAGCAAACATTGAAATGATAAAATAAAGGGAATGAAGGAATTATTAAATTATTATATAAAAGAATAGGAAAAGGGAATTAAGAGTTTTTTTCTAATTAAATAATATATTATATTATATTAAGCTCTTGTTTTCTATTATATTATTAAAAATATTTTTTTTTTTTTTTTTTTTATTAAAAAATTATCAACAAAAAAAAAAAAAAAAAAAAAAAATAAGAATCCATAAATAAAAAAATATAATTAAAAATAATGACAGACACAATATAAAAACCCAAATTTATAAAATAAATTTTATTCCTATGAACACCCTACTGCAATTACTTTGCCTGTTTGTTCTGATTTGTCAAGGAGCATCTTTCACCTCCTCGGCAGTAGTTTCTCTGTCCAACATTTCAGATGTTACATTGAATGTGACTTGTTCACTTCCCTCCTCATCTGCCCTATTTGCAGCATGGCTTGGCAACAACCATCTACCCCTTTCCTCAGCAACAATCCAAGCAAATCTGGGCAACAGCACCATAAATTACACCCAATCCATAATCTATGGCTCCCAAAGAGCCAATGCTTCCACATCGTTTAATTTCACCATCAAAGCTGAACATTTGCGAAATTCTGGGGAAAATTATACAGTTCTTGTCTATTGCTTAGATCAGAACTCAAATCCTTCCAATGGGGTTTATGGTAAATGGGCTCAACCTGATAATCATGGCTATAACTTTGAAATAAACATTACTTATAATTGGATATTTAATGCTACTCTATATCAAAAAGCTCAAGCTCAGGCTATATTGAATTGTTTCCCTCAGCTTAATCCTGATAATGTGGTCGATTTGGCTGGTGAATCGGCTCAGAAACCAGCACTTAGATCATTGGCGGAAGAAAACCAGAACCAAATAACCAATATGTCGACATATATCCTCAGAGACTATGCAACTTTCAATGACACTACAAGTCAAGTTTTGAGTGCCAGACTCAACAACATATCAAGTTTTTCTGAACAAATTGAAACATATTTGAATAATAGTGGGTTTTCTCAAAACTTTTCAATTCTTTCCGTAACACCAATAAAACTTAAGAACCCCTCTCTAAATATAACAATATTTGGAGCAACTGCCAATTCGATCTATTTACTTCTCACTTCAACTGTGGTTGGCTCTTATTATCTTGTCGGTACCTTCGACATGTTCTATGATCCTCAATATCTATCTAATGCAAATGTGAAGAATTTCACTGATGAGAATGGAAATGGTTTTCCTTGGGCTTATAATTACTCTGCCAATATCACAGATTCAGAATTCATAAAAGTTATCCTTCCAAATAATACAAATTATCTCGCATTCTATGCAGTTCTTGAAGACAATCTCACAAGGCCAAGCCTTTCAAACATCACAAGTGAAATCTATCTAACCACGCCAGAAGTCCCATATTTAACAGCAATCAAGTCACGAATGAATGGCTCACATGTCACCCTCACACTCAAATGCTCCCTTCAATCCACATATGGTTTCATTGGCATACGAATCGGAAAACATTTCCTTGCATCTGATAATATTACTGCTCAAGGAATTGAAGCATGTTCCCAAGCCGGCAACGTCGCTTATTACCCTCAAAAATATGAGAAGCTTTGTTTTAATCAATCCAATGTTGGTAAGAAGTACACATTCACAATACCCAAAGATAACCTCAAAAATTCTGGAACACATTATACTTATATTGGTTATTGTTCCAATTCGATAGGGAACTACTCACAGGAAGCAAATGGAAGTTGGTTTCAACCAGACAATAATGGTAGATTTTATCAAATAGACGTCAAATACCAAGGAATGCAGTCACCAAAAATAATCAACTCTTTTCAAATGGAGGCTGTCATATCCATCCTGTCGAATGCATCCTCCTATTTATGGGCAGGCTTTTGTTGCAAATATAATAGTTATTATATTTTACCTGATGGAAACACTACTTTTCCAATTTATCTCGATAGAAACTATTCATTTGTAAATGACAACAGTGGCTATTTTTTGCAAGAGTTCTTTAGCAGCAATCAAAGTGAGAAAGTGAATCAAATTCAAGAATATTATAATAAATATGGGGGTTCTAATTTTACAGTGTTAGGAGTTACATTGAAAACTCTTAACAACACAGAAGCGGACTTTTCAGTAGTGGGTTATAATTCCTCATCATTTACATTTCAACTGCAGAGCAATGTTGATGGTTATTATTCTGTTTGTGTCATGAAAAATCAAAGTAATACAGATTATTCGAACTTCATTGGCACTTTGAATCCCTCTGATGTCAACTTGGGTATTGGTTTTGCCCCGGAAAGCAGAACGATTGAAATAATTTCTTCTGGAATTGCAGAAAACATTACAATCTCCAATTTGACAGGTAACACAGATTATCTTTTTTTTGCAGTGGTGAAAAATCAACTATTCGACTCTGATTTCACTCCAATTATCATGATCTCTGGCAAAACATCAGCATCCACAAGCTTTCAAGGAAAATTATCTGGGTTTGCATTTAATTTGATTTTGGTCTTACTTTTCATTGGATTTTTTAATTAATGATTAATTTAATTAAGTTTAAAAAGCTTTTGATTTAAGAACTAGCTTCAAACATTTTTATGGAGAAATTAATTAGTTTCATTTAATTATTTATTAATTTTGTTTACCGTAATTGTTATTTGAAACTGAATTTTATAAT
>Ga0302186_10003016_pt1 | contig 12595 bp, 11 predicted proteins | sample II_Bog_E1_2_FD_198782 | JGI IMG/M metagenome (GOLD analysis project Ga0302186, IMG submission 198782) | Peat permafrost microbial communities from Stordalen Mire near Abisko, Sweden - II_Bog_E1_1 | ecosystem: Environmental > Terrestrial > Soil > Wetlands > Peat | place: Sweden: Abisko... | reverse complement strand
TTATTACGACCTGAAATATTTCCAAAAAATCCAAACACTATCTATTATTTTTTAAATGATGAATTATATAAAATACTAATGCAAACAGAAAGAAATAAAAATTGTTTATAATAAGTCAGTATTAAATCAAAATTTTCTAAAAATAATAATATCTATGCCTTTCAATTCCCTTTCGGGTGACCAGAAAACTCATCTTTTATTTCTCTGCTCTTATATTTTGATAGTCTCCTTCGACGACCTTTCAGATATTCTCTTTTATGTGATTACTAAAGAAGGCAACTTATTCGAATTCTTAAAATTAAAGCTTATTAGAATTTTGGGCCTACTTTTGTCTGGATTCCTTATGATGATATTCTGTCGTTTGAAAAAGTTCTCAGGCAATTCCTTCGAATATTTCACAAAATGTTGCAATTTTTCTTTACTCATTTTTTATTTTGAGTTCGAGCTTCTTGATGAATTATACCTTAAAAAAGAATTTGATTCTGGTTTATTAATAGGTGTATTTCTCTTGCACTCTCTTCTCAACACAAAGAACTTCAATATAGGCCTGTTATTTTTTGTTATGGAAATGATATACCTAGCTTTGAGACTTCACTTTATCTCTGGATTGCACGTTCAAAAGCTTTTGACTCTTTCCATACTCTTAATAATAGCATTCAAATTCCAAATTTTCCAGTCGAAAAAATTGCCAAATTTCAAAAATTTTTTGAAGAAAAAAGATTCGATTTTTTTCCTTGCATTGAAAGAATTTGATTCAGAAGGCATAGCTCTCCTAGATGGGGGAAAAAATCTGCTTCATTCTAATCAAAAAATAGTAACTTTATTTGGGAGCCCCCCTTATTTACTTGAGCATCTTTTGGGCCTTGAATTAAAATATGTCCCAAATATAATTTCTGATAAAGAGGAAACAATGTTTATTTCCAAACATTCCATCCAATCGCCATTTGAAAATTTCATGATCGAAAATCCGACGAATACATTAAATAAAACGATCGATGAGTTTTCCCAACATTTTTTGAGTCATACAAAATGCATTTCTCAAATAAAACTTTCCTTTGAAGTCATGGTCAATAACAAAACTCTTTCACTTCCTGATGAGTTTTCAATTCCTAAACTGATTTTGACCATTTTTTATAAAGGAAATAAAATCAAAGCCATTTTGATTCAAACACCAATAACATTTGACCATTTTTTGCTTCTGAACACTGAAAAACAAAAACAAAATAATAAGATCTTCTTTGTTTCGCATGAAATGAGGACCCCTTTGAATTGCATCGTCAGTATGTTGCAAATTCTCAAGCCGCTTTTATCAGATGATCTTGCTGAAGAATATGTAAATCCAGCTATTATTTCTTCTAATTTTCTCCTATATTTGGTCCAGGACCTTTTGGATATGGCGCAGATGGAATCCGATAAATTTTCAATGATTTTAGAAGAGTTTGATATAAAGATCCTCATTTTTGATATTATTGAACTTTTTCGCATTCAAGCATCTTCAAAAAACACTGAGATATCGCATAATATTTCAAAAATGGTGCCTGACATAATAATTTCTGATCATAGAAGAATTAGACAGATTTTGATAAATTTGATAGGCAACGCTTTGAAGTTCATTAAGAAAGTTAATGGACAAATAATAATCGAAATCTCAATAAGTCCGATTCAGTCTTCACATATAACCATTGCTGTTAAGGATAATGGAATTGGGATCAAAGATGAAGATAAAAAAAAGCTGTTTCAAGCTTTTGGCAAAATCAACAATGAAGAAACCAAAAAAATTAACTCTAGTGGGGTTGGACTTGGTTTAATGATTTCGAATAACCTTGCTATAAACTTACATCCAAATAAGACTGAAGGGTTGAAGGTGGAGTCTAAATATGGAGCAGGGACTACTTTCAGTTTTGTGATAGAAGATAAGACGGAAATGAGCAATGTGAGAGAATTCAGCTCCCCGAAGAACTTGAACGAAAATTATCAAAACTTGTTGAACCAAAAGGATCCACATAAGTTTTTGAAGAAACAAACGAACTCATTGACAAATAGAGAATATTTCCTAGCATCTGAGAAAGAAGATGCTCTGAGCAAGAAAACCTTTGCATCTGTAAGGATTTCTTTTTCCAAAAGACTGTCTAATGTGAACTATTACCAATTCACACCGCTTTTAAGAGAAAAGAGTAATTTTAATATTAAGGAACATAATGAAAAAGTGATGATGCTTAAAAAAACTTTGAGAACCAATACTAATAAAATATTCATTCATCAACCTTCTGTTCATAGCTTTTGTGATGTTATGATGGGGAAGAACAATATCGATGAATATGAGTTTTCTGACAATAAGATGATGATAATGAAAGAACTTAACACATTAAAATCATGTCCCTGTCCTGATATTTTGATTGTTGATGATAACGCTTTCAACATTTATTCTTTGCGTAAACAACTTGAAACTTTCAATTTTAAAATTGATAGTGCCAATGATGGAGAAGAAGCGATCAAAATGGTGCAAGATTTTCAACAAAGCCACCCCTGTTGCAAAAATTACAATGTGATTTTCATGGATATAGAAATGCCAGGGATAAATGGATATGATGCTTCGAAAGAGATCAGAAATTTTTTCAAAGAATCTGGAGTCAATTTCAATCTTAAAATTGTTGGATGTTCTGCCCACTTGAAAGAAGAAATTCCTGATTTGCATAAGAAATATGGAATGGATGAATTCGTGACGAAGCCAATTATTAAGGGAAGATTAGTGGTTTTGTTGGCCAAATTATTAAATATATCATATAATTTCAAGGAAGAAAGTTTAAAGTAATAATAGTTCTTTTTCTAACAAACCATACATACAGAAAATACAAATAATTTTCACATTTCTTTATCAAATTTATTTATAAATAGTCTTAAATTCTTATTTTTTCAGCATCGACTCGAAAATCTAAATTCTTTTTCCAAAAAAATGTTCCGAAAACTCAATCAATTTTTCAAAAAGTTCGATGAGAAAATCTTAAAAGGTGGTGAAGAATGGAAGCCTCAAACCCATAACTTCAAAGGAGAGAGGTTTTTCCCTTAATTATTTCATTCAAAACCATTTTTTTTTCTTTTTTCAAAAATAGAATTTGGGAAAAACCCATCGGACAAGGTCCAGGCCAAACAAAAGATCAATATTATTCCAGGTTCCACTAAATAAAATAGTTATTCCTTTAAAATCCACATAATTTACAATAAAATTGTTTTGAAAAAAAGTTATAAATTAGACCCCGAGCCAAAAATGCAAAGCCGTATAATTCGGCTTAAGAATTTCGGATATTTGATGGCATTTATGGCCTGGTATGTGACAGCGGTGCTATTCATTACATATAGATTGCGAAGTGATGATTTGGACACTTTAGAGAAAGAAGCTGAAGAAAGGATTCGTTTGAATGAAAACCTTAAGACATTGAATAGGAATTACCCAACAAAGGATTTTAAATAAAATGTTGAAAAAAAAAGAAAAATTGAAAAAATTTCTTTTAAACCATAAGCGATTTTTTAGCGATATAAACGTTTCGAAAGGTTTTTATATAATTGAGAAAATTGGCCGATCGGATGAATTTCTGATAAAGTTTGATGATTTTACTTTTCTTTGTGAAGACGCCCACGAATTCGAATTTGGTGTTGCTGAGACTTTTTATAAAAGCCGCTTCATCGAAGGTTTTGATTTCCTGTGAAAAATCAGGAAAATCGAAAATTAGGAGAAAAAATAACATTGGTTTGTTTTTCGAAATAATTCTCAAAAATCGCGAGGAAGCTTTTTGTGAATTTTCGGAAATGTTTCCTTAATAAACTGTTGTTAATGGCCGCTGTTTCTTCTGAATCTGATGGTAACAGCATTTTTATCACATTTTTATCTTGATCGATATAAATTTTGGTATTGTTAGATTCCAAACTAAATAAATGAATTTGAGTATTTATGATGAAAAACTACTGGTTTATAGGTGTCCGATTGTTCATATGTTCGATTTCTTCAAATTCATTGTCCAAATGAAAAATAAAGGGGAATTTTTTCATCGTCTATTCATAAAAATCAAAGAAATTTCGAAAAAAATGATTACTTTTAAAAACAAAGGGTTTGTAACTCCCAAAATCACATTGCCAATTTTCTTCTTTTCATGTTCCTCCTGATAAAGTCTATAATCAGGGTCATAGATCGTGAAGTAAGGTCGATAATCTCCACTAAACTCCAAAGGAGAAATCAAAGAAATGACTCCAAGAACGGCTTCACTAAAGCCAAATTTTTCCTCAAAACCTCTTAAAAATTTAAACAGAACCTGCATTTCGTCGGAGAATCTGAAACTATTAAAATCGGCTGATTTGTCAAAACCAATTCCCATAATTTCCAAAAATACCCAACTTTGCTTCCTCCGAAACATCTCACCAAATTAACATCTTGAAAGGCTCCTTTTTCTTTATTATCTCCATGTCTTAATAAAAACGTTAAGTTATTGGCAGGTTGGGCCCCAGGTTTCCTTCCTTCCGACTTCTCTTTATTATGATCCTTATGTTTTTTATGAAGCAAAATCTCATGATTTTGGTTTTGAATCTTTTCCTCTATTTCAGGGATTTCGGCCTTTTGTTCATTTTTTTGTTCTTCCTTCACTTCTTTTTCTGTTTCCCGATGATTGCTCGAACTGGCCCTTTTGAAACTATCCTTTCTTTCCAATTCAGTCGATTGCCTGTTTGATCCCCCCACCATTTTGGAATATTTTGGGATTGTCAATGGCAGAATTTGTCCAACAAATGGCAATTCCATTATTTTCCCTCTCGTTGGACTCGGCCAAGTTGAAATGTTATTACAAGCAACCTTAAAGGAATTTAATATATATATTTAGAAAAATGATCGTTTAGAATAACCTCTAGGAAATTATCTGTGTTTTCAAGGTTGAAATAAAGGTTCCCAATAACTTGCACCAAGTTGAGGAAGAAATCCAAAAGAGGGAAATTTGTCAGGATCACAACAGATTTCTGGAAATAACCTCGAGAATTCTTTGCGTCTTTGCGCTGGAGGAAGTAAACGAAACCATAAGCGAAGGGGTATTCCAATTGAAGCAACTTCCCGTTGAGCATTTTGTCACGCTTCATCCGAAAAATGTAACGCAAATTACCTTCAGAGCCTACAAAAGAGTTGGAATCTGGAAAGGAAAGGAGACTGAGCATTTTTTGTTCGTTTTTATTAAGGACATCTGTTGGGTAGATGGATTCGATAATTTGACCATCGTCGAGGTCGAATTTAGCGATGCTGAGAGAAATAATCCAATGCTTGAGATTTTCCTTGTGTTTGGAGTCCAAGAAATCAGTTTTTTGCTCTTCGGTTTGCATTTTAAAATAAATACTTTTATATTTTTTTCAAATAAAATGTTAATAAGAACAAAATTGGAAAAGTTTGTTTTTTATCAGTTGGAAAAAGCTTGAAAATTATTTACAAAAATAAATAATATTTTTTTTCTAAATAGTAATTTTGAATTTTAAAATTTCTTGTAATTTTTTTTTTAATTAGTTGTTTATAAAAACTATTTTTTTCGTAGAAATATAAATTTCATTGCGTTTATTTCTCTATTAAAAATGGGTGGTATAATCGACACCGAAAAAAATGAAGAATATCTCGATAAAAAGGATTGCACAGCAAGCGATTGGAGGAAATGGATAAAGTACAATCTTCGAGACTCTAAAAAAAAAGAGAAAGACATATATTCGTTAATGAAATGTCTTTTGGAAAAAATGTCGCAGAAAAATAAACCCAAAATTTTTAAAGCGACTTTCCAAAACACCAAGTTCTTAAACAAAATATTTGAAGAAACCAATGACATTGCAGCCTTGGCTTACTTATATCAGGAGGCGTCTTCATGTTTTCCCGAAGAAATCTCTGAAAATTTCCTTACCATGTTCAAACAAATCCTAGAAAATAAAGATTTAGAACAGGAAACTTTGGCAAAAACTTTTTTTTATAATGACATGAATTTTAAGAATCTTGAAAAAATCACGGAAAAAACCATCGTCTTTTTATGTGAAAAGATCAAGGTCGTGTTGGATGCTTTAGAGCCAATCAAATACGAGGATTTTCCTCGAAGAGATGTATCGAAAGTCAATGTTTAGCAATTTTTGGATTTTGTATATAAATTTTTCATTTCTTCATAGTTCTGGATATTTTGGCTTGCCATTTATGAGAATTCAAAGGACCCCAAACAGGAAATTAGCCATAAAAAGCTGCTCATTGACATGACTATAAATGATCTTTCAACGAAAAATCATGGATTAAAGAAAAACAGCCTGTTTCAATTATTTAATGAGGTAGTTTTTCCTTTAATAGCTTCACACAAAACCCATCTAGCTAGAAATCTGATCTATTTCATATGTTCCGTATTATATAACATTTTATAAAAGGAAATTTAATAGTTTTAATAAGGTGGACCAAAAAATTTTCAAAGATTACCTAAAAAAAAGTGATAGATATTTCCCTTCAGGCCATACTCAAGGTTTGAATATGGTACGAAATCTGTTAGAGGAAGGCTTTTCCTTTGGAATTTTAAAATATGTCAAGAAATTGATCCAATATTACCAGAAAGAAAAGGAATTGGAATGTTTGAGAGTCATTGGAGAAAAGTATTTATATAAAAGACTGATCGGATGTTTGACGAGTGAAATGTTTTTCTACAATACTTACAAATTGATGGAAATTCTCTTGATCAGTAACCTTTTCTTTTAACTCATTATAATCATATTAAAAAGATGCTTCCCTCTTATCAAATGCTCAAAAGTTGCAATATAAAGACAAATTAAAACGAGTTAAAGAATATATGGAACGATTCTTTAAGCATAAAGACCAAATAAACAAAATAGATGATTTAATAGACAAATTCCAAGAGGATAAATTAAGTCTTGGGAAAAAATTAAGCACTGGGCCACCACCGATAGTTTACTCCTCCTACTCATCACAAGTGCTTTATGAAGATATGTATATAAATACGAATCAAATTAGCAAATTTTATAACACAACCAATGCCAAAGTTCCCTATAGAGGATTGATAAATGGTTATCAAGTGTGCTACATGAACAGTTTCTTACAATGTTTGTTTATGACAAGCGAACTTAGAAAAAAACTATTACGCTCTAATAAAAACAATCAACCACCTGTTGTGAAAGAGATGATAAATTTGTTCACAAATTTAAAAAGTGAGGATTTTTCTTTTGGAAGCTATAAAGATAATTCTGTGGATCCATCTTTTTTCAAGAAACTTTTACGGGATCCTTATAAAACCTCATCGGAACAACAAGATGTCTATTTGTTTGGGGGGAATCTATTTGAACAAATCTCAGAATATTATAATTCTGAAACATATAAAAAAGAAGTAATTTTTAAACTTATTTCTTTATCTTATTTTAAAATAGGAATCAATTATGAAAAACCTCTTTAGCTGTCAATTCAAAAATAAAGTGAGATGCCTCGATTGCGGCACAACTTCTTCCTCACATGATGAAATCCAATGGATGATCATGATAAATCTCAATTTAACATCAAAGAGGGATTTCATTTCTCTCATTAGAGAATCTCTAAAGCCTACAGTCATCGAAAATTCCATCAAATGTGATAAATGCAAAACAAAATCAAAAAAAACAGAAACAATCACCTCCATCAAAAGATTACCCCCCTATCTGATAATAGCTCTCAATCTCACAAATTTCGATCAACAAAGAGAAGAGCCTGTTAAAATTCTGGAGAAAGTCAAACCTCCTACAAAAATGGTAATTAATAATGTGTTTAAGGAGGTATTCTCAGAAGAAAAAAACAATCAATATATGGAAGAAAATTATGAACTGTATGCTATAGTAGTTCATAAAGGAATCACCAGCGACAATGGACATTATTATGCGATAGCTAGAAACTTGGATAAAAGTGAAATTAGTTATGATGATTGTTGGTATGTCTTCAATGATAGAGATGTTGTGAAAATTGGGGCAAATTTGAATTTGGAAGAATTTCTAAAGAAGTATGAAACACCTTATTTGTTTTTCTTCGAAAGCAAAAACAAACAAGCTATAGTGTCAGATGTGGAAAAAACCATTCGCTTCTGAGTTTATTGCAATAAAAAATAATTTAATTAAAATTAAAATTTCTGCTTATTAAAAAAAAAAACTTTGAAATTATTAATGTTTTGACAAAAAAAATCATTTTAACAAAACTCACTTACCAAATATTTTATTTTGACGCGTTCTCATTTCCATTTTTTTATTTAAAAAAAAAAAATATAATTAGGCTTTAGCCAAGCAGAAGTTTAATAAAATTAATAAATTTTTTTCAGAGTTCAATTCCAAAAAAGCTTTTTTTTTTATATTTCTTAAAATTTCGAGTTTGTGATTTTGAAATCTCGTTTTTGATTTCGACTTTCTTGAATATATAATCGCCGAATGAAAAGCCATTTTACAAATATTTTTTTTCCCCAAATATTTAAACTCATAACTCATGGAAAGCAATTTGCTAAATTTGAGCCAGTTTAATGCTTTTAATTTCTCTGAAGACATCGTAAATCAACCCTTTTCTTCTAATATTCTCTTTTTTAATAGTTAAATCTCCTCTTTGATAAATATGGACTTTCACCTGAACAAGCCAATTTTCTCATAAACTTCGACTCTTCTTCTATGTATGAGCGCATAGAAAATAACATGGTGAATGTGAATGATTTGATCCCTCAAGATGATCTAGACATAATGGTTTAATTAAAAAAACTTATATTTCTCTAATAAATTCGTTTTAGAAAAACCAACTAATAGCAACAAACGGTAAACTTCCTAACTCTGAGGAAATTCACCATTTTTATAACATTGCTAAGCTGAATCATACACAGGAAGAACAATCCTCAAGAAAAATGAAGAAAATTAAGGAAAAACATCAACAACGTGAAACGTTTGAACGACAAAGGCAAGCAATTGAGCAGAAAGAAGACCCTACTTGCCAGTTTCGTTCATGCAGTGTCGAAAACTATCCTCCAAATCCTCCAAGTCAGGAGTCTTACAACACTTTTGAAAAAGAAATCAAAAGCGAAGAACCTCGTGAAAGGCCAAGCGATATATGGAAAGCCCTTATGATTTATTCGAGACAGAAATTGCCAGATGGACTGAAACTGTCAGAGAGCATAGACACTTTGGGTAAATTTACAAGCAGACTCAAAGAATGCCCTGTGATTTTATTATATATCAATTTTTATCTTTCCGATTCACAGAAAAATCTGTTTTTTGACTACTGTGCCAAAGGGAGGAAGAAATACGATGAAATCACGAAAGACTTTTTGATTGAGAAGATGAAAAGTTTCACATCAACTCTTAAAAATGAAATGATATCGGGTATTTTTCTTTATTTTTTTTTTGACTGGTTTAACTTTAATGTGCTCAGGGGCTGTTAAAGGCAAGTTCAAGCCAGAGAAAAGAAAAATACTACGTCAAAAAGGGGATCCTAAGAAAAAATATTACCTGTCTTATCCCATTAGTGTCGAGCTTCAACTTTTGTTCGTCGATGACGAGGAAATTCAGAATTTATTCAAAAGCTGCAAAGGAAACAAAGTGATGTTTTTCAGAAATTTGATAGAGTCGAAAAAGTTCCTTTCTATCAGTGAGCGCATTATTCCCTTTTTCCAGGAGGAAGAAGAAAAAGATCACCAAAGTCAATTTTTCATGAAGTTGGCGGAATATAAACCATCAGATGTTTATGAGACAATAAGCCTCATTAAATGGTTTTTATTAAGAAGTAGAAGACACATTATTCGCTGTCTTGGTTGCTCCGAATATTATTATTCTTCAGAAACGAATATGGAGATGACAGAGCAACAAGGAGAAATCTTGTCTTTTCAGAAATTTGCTAGAAAACTTTACACCACAGAAATGACATTTTCTCAATGGAATTGTCTGAAATTGGAACTGGCAGAAGAAAGGAGGAGTTATCAGACAGAAGATTTATTTTTATCTGATAAGAACATGAACTTTGATTTTAAAATCTTTGGTTTTAACGATTTTGATTATAAGATCTTTTCTTCTGTACAAAGATTTTGTTTTTTAATTACAAGTTTAATTTTATATAAATTTTATGTTTTTCTCTCATTTCCGTTCCCTATCCCATAAAATCTACCTCCTACTTCATCGAGGTCTTTGTCCTGAGATCGTTATCTCAATTCTATGTATAATAAGCTCTCTTGATCTTCCGCCAAATTTATCCCAAAGTTTTGAAAGTTGAACAATCAGATCTGGTTTAAAATCAGACGACATTATACCCATCTTTGACAATACCCAATATCGATGATCTTTATAACATGACATGTCAATTAAATACAACTTCAGCTTTCCGACGACGGATCGTAAAAATATTTAGAAAAACCTCATATAATCTTCTTCTTTTTTAAAGCGATCATCTTCAAAGAGCAACTTTTCAGAAAGAATACACCATATTAAATACTTCAAACCTCGATAATTTCCCATCAATTTCCTCTAGATGTGCCTCCAGTTCAGATGATCCTAATGATAATCCAGCTGATACTGGCGCATACAATTTCGACCTAATCAACTGAGTCCTGAAGATCAAATAATTTTTTTTTACATGATGCAAAACATCTATGATGCCAACAACATCAAAAATTGTTGGAACCCATATTTCGGTGGCACCATAAGTCTCGCTCCTGTGAACAATATCACGAAAATACTCAGCAAATTGTTTTGCAATGTATTAAAAATACCGACCAAATTTTTCAATGATGACAAAGACATTGACATTTTCGTGTGATACATGAATTTATATCTGAGCCCTGTATAACTAAGCTATACATGAAAGGGTTAAAAGATATGCGACTCATGGGTTTCTGACTTTGCAGGTTTGGATTGATAATTTGATTCTCCAACAAGACTTGATGATTCGAATTGTGAGCCAATCTGCTTTCTATTTAGTTGGCTTTTCGACTTATTTCCTAATTTCTTGATCCGCCTTATTTGTTTTTCTTCGAAAGCAAAAACAAAAAGCCATAATGTAAAAACCATTCTCTTCTGAGTTTCTTGCAATAAAAAATAATTTAATTAAAATTAAAATTTCTGTTTGTTAAAAAAAATCGTTGAAATTTTTATGTTTTGACAAAAAAAAATAATTTTAACAAAACTCACCAAAATATTCGGATTCAGTAACAAAATAAATTTATTTTGCTTACAGTTATCACTCCTCATTATTATTATTGAGTAAATTTAAATTTGGAAATAATAAATGTTTTTTTTCTTGATTTTATTCTATAGAATTTGTATTTTCACAAAATTATTTTCTAAAGAATTATTTCTATAGAAACTATCAAGAAGCGATATAGCAAGTATTTAAGACTTCTGTTTGATCCAAAAATTATAAAATCTAAAATGCAAAACAACCCTCGTAATATTTCTCTTGAGCTAGATTTATTTCTTGCTCAGCTCCTCTCATCCCACGATATCCTTAATGAAGATAACCTTTATGAAAACCTATCCCAAGAAATAAAGAATGATGAGAATTTTAGTTGCATTCAGAATTCTGAAGACATTCCCAATTTCCTAAAAAACACCTTAATGCAAGAAATCAAATCTTCGAACCAATATAAGGAATTTATTAATCTCAATCAATCACCCTTTGAAAATAAAAGAAAACTTCTTCATGAATTAGTGATCTCTACTTTGAATGAAAATAAGATTCCTGATAAAAATGAAGTTTTCATTGAAGTTCTCGATATCATCCTAAATAAAAACATCTTGGAGATTTTGAATTATGAGAAACTTGCTAGCAAAAAGCAAAAAACTATAATCTCCTTTTTTGAGAAAAGCGATTTGTATAAAGAATATATCGATCTTAGACCAAAAGAAGCATTGAGTTCATTAAAAAATCCCATTCTTCTTAATGATGAAGAGAAAAAAGCAGATTCAAATGAATCAATAAATGACAAAAAGCCTATAGAAAGTTTACAAGTAGTGGAAAAAGAAGCTTCGCCTTGGAAAATTGGAAAACTTGAAAAAGAGAACATCATTCAAATAATAAAATTATTTATTGATAAGCAAAATAATTCCCTAGTCGAAAAGTTTCTAATTTCGAAAGAGGAGTTAAACAAATTTAATTCATTGTTCATTTTCCCAGAAACAACCAACAGATACATCACCAAAAATGACCAATTAGAAGGCTTTATTATAAATTTCGATCTCCTCGATAAATTGAAACTCAATATCCTAGGAATAGTTGGAAGACCGGAAAACATCAAAGCCTTTTTTCTTTCGAATAAGATCCTCGGAGAAAAAGAATACGAATTGCTCGAAGCCACATTTAATGAAGGAGGAATCGGTGTTTATTTGATCTCAATCGATCATCAAATTAAAATTTCAGATAAAATCTTCTCTTGCCTATTGGTTTTATGGAGTCCTCATTTGGAAGATTATGAGAAAGTTACATCAAAAAGAGCCTATTGTCGATTTTTCCGATATTTCACCCAATTGAGCAATTATAATATAATTTGCCTTAGCCAACCGGATCTTGACTTGATCAATTTAGGCTCAAAACAAGAGACCAATCGATTTAAAAAATATA
>Ga0302186_10003015_pt1 | contig 12598 bp, 6 predicted proteins | sample II_Bog_E1_2_FD_198782 | JGI IMG/M metagenome (GOLD analysis project Ga0302186, IMG submission 198782) | Peat permafrost microbial communities from Stordalen Mire near Abisko, Sweden - II_Bog_E1_1 | ecosystem: Environmental > Terrestrial > Soil > Wetlands > Peat | place: Sweden: Abisko, Stordalen... | reverse complement strand
CTTAAAAAATAAAAATTTTAGAGCCTATGGGACACAAAAAAAAAATTATTAGAAAATACTTTTTTTGAGAATTTAAGAAAATAACTTAAATTTCATCGTTCTCATTCAAGTAATCAAAAACCAATTTTCTTCTTAAAAAAAAAACATAAATGTCTCATTCTCCCACAAAATTTCATCTTAGCATCAACACACGTCAATCCTTTCTTTTCAAACAAGTCCATCATCCCAGTTTAACAGCCACTGGTTTTTCTAATGCCATTTTGGCACAAAACCAAAACCAAAACATATCAGAGATCGGAATTCTCCCTCGTCAGACTCTCCTCGCTAAAACTCTAAATCCTTTAGAACGCATATCCACCCTAGAGAAAAAAATGATGAAGATCTTGCTCAATGTAATGATTTTCCTAATAAAATTGATCATTTCAAGGTTTAAAGGAAGGAAAAACAAGTGATTATGTATGGAAAATCGCAGAAGAAATCGGTATTCTTTATAATCAGCAAGGCACAAAGGCCATGAAATTCGGAGAACTTATAAAAGCTGAGGATTATTTCCTTAGAGCCAAACAAGCAACTGAGGTATTTAAAGAAGATAACACTCCTTTATGGGAAAACTATCCAGAATGGCAAATATTAAGACTTTCAATTTTGCAAAACCTTTCCTCAGTATATAAACTGGCGAAGAAAGAAAAGCTCGCCTATGAACTCTTGAAAACCTCAAGCAAAGTCATAAAATCAAGCCTTTTTCTGGAAAACTCAGATTTGATTCTTTCAGGATTGGACCTTTTTTTTCTAGATTTAGCCCGTTTTTCCTATAAACAAAAGGACTACTCTGAAACTATCTTTAACTCAGATATCGCGATTTCCTTCATTCGAGGGATTTTGAGAAATAGCAATGTTCTCAATGATCTCCAATTGAAATTTAAGGTCATGAGGAAAAATTTCGAGGAGTTTCTAATGAAAAAAAACGTGACTTTGGGGTTTTTATTATTCTTGAAAGGCAAATCCCAAGCTCATCTCCAATTAAATGAAGAATCCCAATTAAATCTGATTCAGGCCTATAATATAGGTAAGGCTTATCAAGGCGAAAATGATATCTTGACCAAAAAATATTCAACTGCTTTAATGAAACTAAACACCAAAGTTATCAAGACTTTGCCTACAGAATCCATTGATAATCTCAATATCAAATTAGATGAATCTTTCGAAGGGGAAGATATGGAAGGAATCACCCCTTTATTAGATGAAAATAATGAGATATTGAATACTTCATTAAAGCCTCAACATCAATCGAGGCAAAGAAGATCCAGTATATTCAAAAACCAAAGCGCAGTGAGTTTTTTTGATAGAAAAGTCGTGAAACATTGTGGATGTATCGATGTTCATGAGGCACATATGGCCAAAATCGATTATGATTCTCAGAAGATCCTGAATCAATTCAGAAGTCATGACCCTGAATGTAAAGATTGTGGGGGACATCCTAATAATACTGAAGGAGGTGGAGGACATTCACATCATGAATCAGGAGGGGAACATAATCATGGTCATAATCATGGGGGTGGACAGGAACATGGACATGGTGGACATGGACATGGCCAACAAGAGGAGTTTTTCCAATCATTTTGTTCAACGATCATCAATAAATCCTTGAATATAACAAACAAGAATAGACATTTAAATAATCATGATCTCAAGAAAATTTATATGCAATCAGAACAAAACCTCAAAAAAATGAAACTCATTGTCGATAATTATTCCAAACCCTCACAAAGTCTCAAAAGACCTCATAAAGTCAATATTCTATATTCTCCCAATCATTTCAAAATCCTCGAAAACACCTCTTTTTCGAAAAGGGAAAGCAATATTAACCTCAGCTTTCTTCAAGAGAAAAAACCCTCGATTTTCCAACTCTTGACTCCCAAAACGCCTTATTCGAAAAGAATCCCCTTTTCTCGTCCTTTTACCTCTAGGAATCAGGCTATAAAACCCTTAGAAAACCCTTTGATAAACATCAATATAGGATCCCAAGAACTTCTGAATTTGATAAAAAATACACCAAAAGCTCAAATGTTCATGAGTTCAAGGCCTTTATCCTGTAAAATCAACTCTAAATATAATGAAGAATCGAAAGAAAACGAAGGGTTTCTCACGAAAAGAAAAATGACCAATCAACCTCTCAAAACTGAAGATTGTATCATCCATGGTAGACAATCAATTCCTTCGATCCGACATGAGAAAAAGCTCTTAGCGACAAAATCCAATGAAGATAATAACAATTTGATGTTGAAAGAAAGTCCTCTTTTTCGTAGAAAAGATAAAATAGCCAAAACCTTTAAAATGGAAGCCAGTTCCCCTGTAACTCGAGCCGATTTACTCAGCACTTTTAATACCAGCAAAAACTTCAGAAGAGCATCAGAAGCTATGAATAATAAAGGCTTTTTAGATATTACTTCCAGAAACTCGAAATTTGTTGATCTCCAACAACTTCAAGTCTCTGAAATCGAAAGCGAAGATTCAAAAGAAGGAGAAAACCACCAAAATGAAGATAATAATAAGGATATTACTGAGAAATCTGATAGTTCAAGTGGCAAAAATTCCATTTTAATAGCTAAAGACACGGAATCTGCAATAAAAAACTTCGAAACCAGAATAAATACCCCGAAACTCACATTTCGAACAGATAAAATCGAGAAAGTCTTCGATTTCAAAGAACAACCGGAAAATGAAGCCGAAACACAAGACAATAAACCCATGAGTAATAATAATCTGGAAGTCATGGTTTCTGATGAAAATGAGGAATTCGGGGAAAAATTGCTATTAAAGAAAAAAATCGCTGCTAAGCTAATTCATGAAATCTTCAAGAATATCCTCTTGCATAAATTAAAGAAGAAAAATATAGTTAATTCACAACCTTTCGCAATAGAATCTCATAATAACTTGAAAAAAAGCTCTCAATCCCCTATTCATTATAAAGAATTGGCTTTATTCACGGATTCGAATTCATCAATTCAGAAAATCTCGAATATGAGTATAGATAAAAAGGCTTTGACGTTCATTTGTTATGAAAGTTTCTATTTTCTAGCCAAGGATTTGCTTTTTAATAGACAAATTCTTTGGCAATTAGTGGGAATCCAGCTTTTTGTGAATGATGAAGTTGAGGAAAAAAACGATAAAACGAGCTTTTTCCTGAAGCTATATCTAACAAATTCGATAGAAAAAGGAGTGACTTTATTGAGATTCACGATATCTGCAATAATAAATGAGGAATTAAGAGATCTCAGATTGTTAAATGAGGTTTGGAGGCAATATATAACTAAGAAAAAGACTTTAAAGCTGGTGAATATAGACCCAACAATGAATTCTGAGTCTGGGGATATGAATAATATGGGGTTTTTCCTGGATAAATTGGCTGGATATTTACAAAATTGCCTGTTTTTAAAGGATAAAATCATAGGGAATTCCTGGTGTTTTCTTGAAGATAACACCGAACGTTTCCTGAAGACGAAACAAAATTATGAGCTTTATAGACAATATCTTCATGAAACCTTGATAGATAGAGATGAAAGCTTTGATTTTTATACTAAAATGAATCAAAATTCTAAGGAAATCCCTTCTTATGAAATCCATAATCAAAATTCTAAGGAAATCCCTAATAATCCTAAAAATCCTAATAATAATAGCAATAATCAATCAAACTACAGTAAACTTCAAATCTCATTGAAAAACTCCAGTATTAACAATTCCTATGCAATTGGTGAAGTCCCGACACCTTTTTCTTTGAAATCCTTACAACCTCAAAGAAAAGAACAGGTAATCATTCCAAAATGCTTGAGTTCTTATCGCGGCTCACAAGACTTTTCCTCGAAAGTGGCTTTTTTCGAAAATAGAAAAAGCCTGTTTCAAAGCAATTCTTTCAAAAATTCATTTCCTCGAAGAGAAAGCCATTTCAGGAAAAATAGTATCGATGAGAAAGAATTAGACATGAGTAATCAAGACACAATTGAATATTTAGATTCTGTGGAAGAAAACCTGCCCAAACAAAAAAGCAAAGAAGGTCCACGACCATTTATTCGAGAGTTTTATGCGAAATTTATTGAAAAATGGGTGATTTGCATGGTTTTAATTAGAGGAAATCAAGGGTTTGAAATGGAAAAATTGAATTTCATCAATAATCATGAGGAAAATGTTAATTTATTTGTTTGTTTGAATTCCGAGGAGTTTTTTGAAGGACTGGTCAGAAACGCGAAAGTCGAAATTCAAAGGATTTTCATAGGAAATGGAAAGGTGAAAGAACAGAAAACCTTAGGGTTAAAGGAATTCATTGAGTTATATATGGGAAAAAATGAATTTATGAAGAAAATCGAGTTTTTACTTTATAATTTCAGGTTCAAACAAAGCGATTTATTGACTTTAATATCAGGAATATCAGGAAATGGCTTAGGAAAAAGGAAATCTCCTAATAAAAAGAAGGTTTTTTATGAGAAAACACCAAAACTTCTTCTAAAACTCGATGATAATATCAGAAAAACTGTTAATAAAACTAATGATAATAAGAAGAAGATCTTGATGAAATTCATGAAGAAATTCTTGAAAATTACTGAGGATAATCAAGGTTTTCAATGTTTCATTTATGACCCTTTATCGCGAAACACGAATAATTATATCTATTTAGAAAAGAATTATGCCAATTTGCATATTTTCCCTCATATTTCTAATAAAAAGTCGTTGGAATTCGTTTGGAACTCTCTTATTAAACAAAAAAGCAGCTTTCTTGGTAAAAAACCTACTCTTAAAAGAGAAAATCTTGGTTTTTCTAAGAAAACACGAATTTTCACTCAATATAACATCTATCCTATCGGAAAATGCTATATAATAATCGATTTATCAATCAAAAATCAAGGTTTTTTATTAGAATTTTCTATAATGCCCTTTTTCACGAAATTCAAGAAATATCATTTTATGTTGAATTCAGAGGAAATCAAGACTTTCTTCAAAATCGAGCGGAAATCAGAAAATTCTATGAATTTCGTTGAAAGTTTCCTTGAAAATCAAATGAGAACTATATTAGATGATTGTCAAAATTATTATTTCCGTGCTTTATGTTTAGATCGTGGTCTTTTATATAATGAAATCCGGCTTTTAGTCAATAAGGAAAAATATCTCAAAAATCATAGGGTTTATAGTAAAGGAATCGAGACAATAGGTCAATTTCTAATGAAAATTGATGGATTCATGCATATTTTCAGTATTCAGAGGGATTCTTTGTTAGATAAGATAAATATCCTCATGTATTCATGCAAAACTACAAGGACTTTCCAATGTTCAGTCAATAAAGAAGATTATGAGAATTTATTAGGTTCTTTTATGGTATTTAAGAGAAATTAACTTTATTTTATGGATATTTTTCTTTTATTATATAGAATGAAAAGGCCAATAAATTATCTATGAAAAGCAATAAATCGAGTAATAAGAAAGGGAATAATAATAATAATGAGCTCTTTTCAGAAAAAGTCTATTTTAATATATTAAATTCTAATATTTTATAATAATTTATTAGCTTTGGCGTGCACTTTCAGCTAAAATCCAATTGACTCTTTCTCAAAATTATACCAGAATCCTTATTTTGAATAGATATAGGGGAATTTTGCAGGAAGTATTGACTCAAGACTTATATCTTCTCAAGAATTCGGATCTTATTTATATCGAGATTTTCCTTCATTTAAGGAAAAACAACAAGAACTATTCAGAACATCATCAAAGCTTCAGAGCCTGGGAAGCCTCAAATTACCTTATTTATTTGAGGATAACCACTATAAAGCAAAATAAAGAGCTTTTTGAGAGTTTTAATGAGAAAATCAATGTTCAAGAACTCCTGCGATTTTATATCTTCAAACATTATAAACCAGAGAATCATGAATATATGCTGAGGAAATTCGAATTCAAACAAGGGATTTTCAAGGATATTGGCAAAATGCTATTAGAAGAAGTCAAGGTTTCATTGAAAAATTCGGAATTTGAAATATTGAAAAATGGGAATTTCCTTGAAAAATTGGTCAATAATGGGAAATCGTTAGAAATCTCGAAAATCCAAATATATAGAGCAGTTCTTTGTGTGAAGCCTTTACAAATCGTGACTATGAACTTCGATAAAATCAAGGAAATCTTCATTTTTCAGGTTTATAATAATGAGAAATCGAAGATGGTTGAAAGCAAAATAACGCTTCGGAAAGCACAAAATCTAATACCATATATCAGATGTTTTTTGACATTGGGATTATTTGAAAAGTTGGGAGTCAGACTTCTGAAAGAATTAAAAATAAAGCTCTTAATGAATGCTTATTTGAAAATTAATTAATTTTGATTGTTATTTAGATTGATTTTTTCTACAAATTTTAATATTTTCATTCTAATTTTCTTTAAAAAAACCGATTTTATAATTAAAAAAAACATCATGTATTTTCAAATTTCTTCATAGATAATTTGTTTTTTTTGATAAAACCGAAAAAAAAATTGCCTCTTTTTAATAAAAAATTCCAAAAACGCAAATATCTTTAATTCTTCAGATAAAACGGGCGTTTCTTTATAAATTCCGACGACTTTCTTTGATCCTTTGATCGTTTATTCTTTCTCTTTTTTCTCTTTTTTTCATACATCCCCCTTAATATTCCTCTATATTCATTTCAAAAATTTAAAAAAATATATCTTTTTTCAAATTCCTGATGAGACTCCAGCAAATCCTAATCTTCCTCCTCCCTTTGATTCTGATCCCAGTCTCCATCTCTGCCTCCAATAACACCTCGAACAGCACCAAGATCCAGATCATCCCTTCAAACACCCATTTCCTAATCAATATCTCTCAAAATTCCAATAAAACCTACATTTATAAACCCCCGCAATCTCTAAATAAGACCGCAAGGATTTCCTATATAATAAATCCAGTGTATTTAGATGCCCCACAGCCGCTTCTGGATCTTGATATCAAAGTGAATATATCAAATGTGAAGAAAACTGTGAGACATTGTGAGGATATGCTTATGGTGCCTTGTAGTTTCCAAACCACCAAAACCAATGCCAGCGAATTTAATGAATTGGCCAATGTCACCAAACTTTATCTCGTCTTTCAATGCAGAAGTCCTATTTGTTTGTTCCAAATCTCGATTCTTGATAGCAAAGAAGTCAAATTGCCGCCTGCCCAAAGCCATATTTTCTTCTTCAAAAGGAGCAAATCCGAAATCTTCAATATTTCCATCCCAAAGAAAGAGGACTTCGATAGAGTTGTCATCACGGTTTCCTTCAGTAAACATAAGGATTTGAAGAGCTTCACATTGAGGCCGACGTTTAGCTTCAATACAAGCGACCCGAATTCATGCATTGTTTATCAGGAATCGACCAAAATGGTTTTAGTGATAAAAAACAACACGAATAAGGATATTTATGGGAAAGAAATCAGTTTGGAATTGATTTCCAGAGCCTTGGGTCTTTACTTTGAGATCCATTATACGGTTTTCTCTGATATTTCTGAGCTGAAATATGATAACGTGTATTATGACAATATTGATGATAGACGATTCGTGGCTTATAAGTTGAAGGTTCCCAACAACACTAATGAAATTTATTTCGATATTAAAAACCATTTCGGAGATAAGAAATCGTTAATCATTTCAAGTCCTGAATTCATCTCACAATTGAATAATGATTTCGATACCAAAAACATCTTCTTTTCCTTTGACCATCCTGCCTATCTCACTAATATTGACAATGAGCTCTCAAATATCCTTAAGAAAGGAGATTATCTTGCAGATACCCAAGGGTATATATATTTTATTGTAGCCCCAGCTCTTGGATGTTTTTCTTTGGAAATCACCCTGAAAAATCAAAGATTAATCCCTTTAAAACTTGGCAAATATGAGCGAAAAAAAATAGAAAACCTCGAAATTCAAAATCACGAGATCCAAGTGCTTCCATCAGAGGAAGAAGTGACCATCGAATTTTCGTTGGAATATGGAAATGCCGATCTTTATTTGAAATCCTGTGATTCCAAATGTTCCTTATTAGAATTTGAAGATATCAAGGCAGGGGTTGGATTCCAGGAAATCATCAAATCTCAGGATCATCGATTAGTGAAATTCCAGCCTAATTGCGCAAATAATTTCGGAATTGGCTTATGTAAATATTTGATCAGTATATTCGGAAATAGCACATTTACCTTATCATCAAAATATCATATTCTAGTGAAACAAGGAGGAGATCATATGGTGGATCTCCCAGAGAATAGACCAGTGACTATTTTATTAGAGAAGGATAATGATTATTATTGTCGATTTTGGCTAGAACAAGACCCTGCATTGGAGCAGGTTTCCTTTAGTATCAGCAGTATATCGACGAATTTCTATATAGCCAATTCATTAGAATGCTTGAAAAATAATACATGTCCTGATAGAACCAAAGGAGACGTTTCACATCCAATATTTGAGGCATTGGAGAATCTCCAGAATGAGAATTTAGTTTATTATATTAAAATCGTTGGATCAAAGACTGTCAAGACGATATTTTATGTGGAAGTTCAAAGAAAAGGCATTCCTTCTATCATTAATTTATATGAGGGATTGCCGTTAAGTGGAGTTTTAGATCAGACACATACCACACAACTTTATTCATTTAAAGTCGATATGAAATACAAGCATAAGATCTATATTAACCTGAATTCTGATAATGAGAAATTGATCATGTATGCCAGTGATCATCATAGCCTAACCGAAAAAAAAGTCTTTATGGAAAGTTTCCATAAAGCCTATCATTGGAAATCTAAAAAAGGGGTTCTTGAGATCGATCCATCTCATAAACATTATTCCAAATCCGCGACTTATTATATCTTAGTGACTCATAAGGAAGATTTGAGAATTACAGAAAACGGCAGTCCTCATGAATATGAAGAGATCAACTATTATATAATGTTTTCGACTGATGGGACATTGAAGAATCTTCAAAATAATGTGCCTTTTTATGGCAAAATTGCGCCTAAACAGACCACTTTCTTCAAGATATTGGTGAATCCTGAGGAAGAAGAAGTAATAGTGACTAAGTTTTTGATGAGAGAATCGATGAATACTGTTTTAGAACAACAAGATCTGAATATGATAGTGAGTCCCACTCCTTTCGAGACTGTGAATCTGAGTAATATAATGAATTTAACTAATCTTTTCACAGATGAAAAAACCGGAACTTTATATAATTCCTATCATTTCACTAATGATACATTACAACTCCTTTGTGATATCCAAGAACATAATTATAAGAAAATATGTCCTCTATATATATGTTTGACCAATATAGCGAAAAATGATTTATTATATGGAATTACTGTGAATATTAAGGGATTAGCCACAGAATTATTCGATGGAGTGGAATCGGCATTGGGTTTATCAGAATTGGATGGATATAAGGAAAAAAAGTTTTATTATAAGATAAAGGATTCGTTTAAAAACATTGATGTTTTCAGTGAAGCAGATTTCGGAACCAATTATGATGTAAATGTGATATTTTTGGATCATAGAAAGGAAAAATTGAACCTTTTCGATTATAAAACAATTGATAATTCAGTCTTCAGTTCTCGAAACAAATCAATTCATTCAATTCAAATCACCAAAGATCAAGTTCATGAATATTGCCAGATTCATTGCATAATGATGATAAGCATCAGCATGAATTATGATAAGACAACAATTTCCCCGACATCTTATTATTATCAAAGCGAATTGATTTATGTCCTTGTCACAAGCAAAATCTCCATTCTTAAAGAAGGCAGACATTTGATTTTCGAAGTAAAGTCCAAACAATATAAATATTTCTCTTATCCTTTGAATGAATTCCTGGAAAATTTCAATGGTAATGATTCTTTGATTATTTCCTTAACTCCTTTGGTCGGAACTGGTAGTTTCTTTGTCTCGGAATCTAATGATTCAAGTCCCATTCTTCCTGATTCCTACCAAGCCGAATTTTACAGTTATCAAAGTCATTTAACCATAAAAAAAGAACAATTACATTCGACCTTAAATGAAGCAATCCCTCCAAAACTCATGATTGGGGTTTATTCTTCAGCAGGAGGCAAATTTATCATTGATATTATACAAAACAATCTTGTTATTTTAAACCCTGATCTTCCCTTAAACATTCTCGTGCTCGGACATGAGGAAAGAGCTTATGAATTCACCAACTATTGGTTTTTAAATGGGTTTAATGTGAAATTATACGTAGATTCAGGAATAGGTTTTATGGTTATATTCAAAATTGATGATAATAAATTGATGGATGAACTTATCTTTAACTCAGAGCCCTTATATAATATTACTCTTTTAGAAGGGACCATTAATTCAATTGCAGTCTCTTCTGATAATCTTGGATATTGTTGGGGATGTAGCTATTATATCATTATTGACGCAATTTCAAATGTTCAAGGTCAATTAACATTGAGTGAGAAAGGAGGTGTTAAGCAATTAGCTATGAATACGGTGTTTTTCGATAGTATGATTGGCGCTGATGAATCTGCCAAATATAGAGTTTCAATTCCTTTGGATAAAACGACTGAGGTTCTGTTGAATTTATATTCGGGGTCCGCTTATCTTGAGGCTGGGCTGAGCACTGGATATTATTATTCAGAAGTTGTTTATAATATGTTACCTGATATTGAATCCCCAACTTATCAGAAACTGGTTGTCCCGATCAATGATATAGTCAATCATTTTGAATCTGAAATAAAAGATTACGCTTTTAAAGAAAAGGATAAGGAAAATTACCTGCATTCTCAGGAAATGACTTTGAATTTAAAAGTAACTCCTTTATTGAACATTTCAGTCAATTATTCAATTGAAACATATACAAGAGATGATATCAGATTAGTGAAGGAAGGTGTGATTTCTTATACAATAACTAATGGCACCAAAAAATCGATATTTGTCTATGAGAAATTTACCAATTATAGCGCAAAGAGTTCTGCTAAAAATCTGAACAACCCCCATATTTTAATAAAAACAATGGATCCTAATGTGAGTTTGAATGTGGATCTGAATGTGACCTTTGTTGAAAAACAACCAGATTATTCATCTTCATTAGCGAAGCCTCAAAGATTAAACTTGACCTTATTAAGTTCCACATTAGATAGTTTAGAATTTTTATTCCCAAACGACAAACTTGGTCTCTATTATTTTGAAATCAGGAACACCAATAAAAAAGCAGCTCTTGAATATTTCCTCATAATTTCCGCTCATAAACTTATAACTCTCCCTTATGATGTGAGTCTAACCATATCATTGTCTAAAAAAGGAGTCAAATATTATGAAACATATGTCCCAAAACCAGGCATTTTGGCTTTAGAAATTCTTGAATGTTATGGGTCAGTGAAGGTAGCTAGAACAGACTCTTATACAAATCTCATGAATAAGAAAGGGATTTTTGAAGAATTTGAAGTTCTTAAAGATGTAGATTATCTGAATTATTACAAAGTCAAGAAACCAGGACATTTCTATTTCCTTGTTGAATCCACCGCCAATGAATTCACGAATATTCAAATGTCTATGAAACTATATCGTTCATTAACAGAAATTCCACAGAAGAAATTAAAAGTGCCAGATAATGGCAATATAGATTATCAATTGAAAGGCAATGAAGTTTCTTTGAACTTTTCACCAATTGGTTGTCATAATTGTCCTCAGGAAATATCCGAAAATGCGAAGGTGGACTATGAACTGATAATAGGAAATTCGCTTTTTGATGTAGATTCGATTGGAAAATGTCGAATGGGATATCCCAAATTTTACCAGAAAAAAATGAAAGAAACGCCTGTTAATGAGAATGTGACTTCTATAGCTATTGAATCAGGTAAATACATTGCGAAATATAATGCAAGTAAGAAGATTCGTTTTGAGTTTGTTCATAATTTCGAAAACCACGAAGAAAAACTCAAAGAAAAAGGGTTCAAACATTATTTCACAGTGAGAGCTCATATCACAAATTACCCAAAACTCTTTAAGAACAAAACAATGGAAAGGATATTGCCAGCTTTTGATCTTTATTATGAGACTTTGGAGTTGAATTTTAAGGATAGTTTGAATGTTGATGCTTTGGAAGAAATTGAAAAGGATAAACAAGATTTGGAAAGTTCGAATTTGAATTATAAGAAGTTGCTGATAATAGCGATTATAGTGATAGTTGTGTTGGTGATTTGTGTGGCTTTAGCATGTTATTATGAAAGGGATCGAAAGAGGAGACATGGATTAATACATTTCACTTTGGATGAATCGAAAGAAACAAGACGTCCGACAAGATTGGAGGAGTCAACCGATAAATTGGACATAGAGATGGAAACAAAGAATTTCTCATCGAATAAATATAGCCCTGATAATTATTAAAATATATAAAAGTCAAAAGAACATTGAAATTTATTTCTTTTTAAATCAGAGAAATAAAAATTTTTAAAAGAGATTCTCTTATGTTATAAAATAAAAATTCTTGCAAATCAGTCTTGTATACAAGGTTTTATTTATATTTTATCTAATATCAAAATTTTTTGTTATTTTACAACGAAATTGAATTTTTTTTTTTTTTT
>Ga0302186_10003014_pt1 | contig 12600 bp, 7 predicted proteins | sample II_Bog_E1_2_FD_198782 | JGI IMG/M metagenome (GOLD analysis project Ga0302186, IMG submission 198782) | Peat permafrost microbial communities from Stordalen Mire near Abisko, Sweden - II_Bog_E1_1 | ecosystem: Environmental > Terrestrial > Soil > Wetlands > Peat | place: Sweden: Abisko, Stordalen... | reverse complement strand
TGTTGGGATGCATTGGGGGAATGATTTAGAATGTAGGAATTTGCTCTTCCTCTTTTTTATTTGCATTGGGATAAGAATTATTTGACTGGGAAAGCTATTTTTTATTATTTGAGGCTTTCCCTGTTACACAACCCATTTTAAAATAATGTATCTAATAATTGCAGTTGCAGATTGTTATTTGTAATGTCGATCTGATTAAAATTAGTCTAGTTAAATTTATCATTAACTTTGGTATAATGTTTCAAATATTCGGTTATTTTTATACTAAGATTTCACTATTTTTGGTTAAATTTTACATGATTTACTTTTCTAATCCTATCTTAACTTTGTCAAGAATTAAATGATTTGAAGATAATATCTTTAAATATATATATTTTTTGCTGATTCTTTTCCACTTTATAGTTTAGTTGATTATCCAAAATTGCTAAAACGCCCATTAGTATTGCTAAAATAATATATTTGAATTATTGACTAAATTAACTTCGTTGCTCAAAAGAATGGAGAAAAACTTCCTTTAGTAATGCTATTTTCTATGTATAAGAAACTGCAATGATCATGAAATAAGATAACCAAAGAATATTAAAAAATTTTCTTCTTTTTAAAAATTGTCATTGAAGAAAATGAAGAAGAGCACCTTTCCCATCAACCGAACGCAATCCGATCAAAGGATAGACAAACAAGTTGCTTTAACTGAACGTGGATCGGTATAGGGAGCAGAAAGCAACATCCTCAGATTAATTGATATGAGAAGAAAGGTAGAAACTGAACTGTCATCACTCAACAATGATTTCGACAAATACTGTACAATTTACATCAACAAAATGGAGGAATTAAAGTCAATTCATATGAAAATGAGTTCAACCAGCTGGAAGAAAAATTGATTTAGATATTTATACCGCCTTTTTTACTAGGAAAATATTGATAATAAAATGCTATTTCAATTCGAGATGAGAGAAATTCCGTTTTAAATTGAAATAGATTCATTTTCAAATTACAATTAGTTTCTTAAATCTTGACTATGATATTTTAGATAAATAAAGATTTATTTTTACAGGTAAATTATATTTAACGATTATGAATTAGGTCAAACTACCTCATAACTTTGCAGAAAAAGTACTTGAACTTGAATCACTACTAGATTATCCACACTCTATGGATCTCATCACTGACCTTAACGAACTATATCGAGTATTTGAATTTTTATGCAGATCGGTATCGATTACTATGTTCAATTCTAGCCAAGAAAAGCCAAACACTTTCAAAAAAAGATGACGAAACTTCTTGCTGATCCTAATACTCTCGATCTGATTTAAAGTCCATCTTCAAAAGGTTCGATAGTTCAGTCTCCTCAATTAGTCACAAAATCTAAAATTAAATATTAAATAAGCAAATTTACAACTTGCTCTAATGAATACGTCAAAAATATTCTCGAGCAATCCGATAAGGCTTTAAAAAAGAATGAAAATTTGAAAAATACGAATCTGAATAGACAGTAAGAGAATCTGCAGTATCGAATAATGCTGAAAAAATGTCGAAGCCAAGAAAGATTTATGAATTTGATTAATGTCAATGGGCAAAGTTGCTCTTGATATGTTTTTAATTCAATGATATCTACATGGATATAAAAAATAATCTTAAGATGTATGAAAAAGAAGAAGTTTATTAAAAATTGAATATATCAAAAATCTTAGCCGAATTCATTATGGTCGTGCTACCATTCATCAATCTTCTCAATATGATTTAGCCTCTGCTTAGATTTGAGATATCTATCTTTTTTGCGAGCATATAAAATGTCTAATTTTCCTTTCTAGATTATTTCAGAAGATTCTGTTTTAATCTTGAGACGCTGCCTCAATTCGCTATTGGATTATTTAGATAGGTATTTACATTGATTTATTAAAAATGCAGATTGTTGTAAATCTTCATCAGACGAAGATTAAATTGAATTTAAAGTAGCTATTCTCTTCACTCTAATAATTGGTTTATAATTTAATTTTTAAGAACGCATCTTCTCTATTTCACTTAACTCAATGCTCTTTTTAATTAAGTTCCTATTAAAAAGATGACTTTTAGCCAATTTTTTCTGCTTTTCTATATTCTAAGTGCCATTGATAATATTCTTTAAAGAATAGGGAGAAGCCCAAGTATATATTTTTTTTCTGATAATAGTCTGTTATATATTTTGATTCTTTCGATGTTTTGTAGAATGGTTGATTGGAAAAAATAGCTTCTTTATATTTATATTTTAGCTTTATCTGTCATTGGTTTATTTTCGTTTCGTTTATTCAGAATTAAAAAGACTTGCCAGTTATAAGTCCTTTTTATTATCTATAGAATCTCTATACGCTCTGCATAATTTTTTTCTTTCAGTATTTCTTTGGGGAGAATTAAACCGACGCAAGATTAGTTATATTTTACACCCCTAAATTTTACCCTCACTCTTTCGATTGATGGTGAAATATTTTTATCTATTTTTATCTCGATTGGAAAACAATCTATTGACTTGTTCGATATCAGCGCCGGTAAATGAATCAATATTAAGTGATGGATCATGAGAGATGGTTAAATATTTTAATGATTTTTTTGTACTGTTGCCGATATTAAGAGAGTTGACGTAATTTTGAGCTTAAAATTATTTTATCATAATGATGATAAAATTTTAATTCATAGAGATTATATGATGAAAATCTTTAATTTATGAAATTACTATTAATAAATTACTTGATGACAAAGATGTCTATGTTCAGATTTATATTATTAATAAATCATAATTATAGAAAAATCTCAATTGATGAAATATTTTGTTTTTGAAAATACGAAAGACTCAAAAATATTGAGGAACAATTATTCGAATGATATTATTTATATCTTCAAGATGAAAAATGAAGCTAAAATTATTTTGGTCTACTGAATTATTATAATATCGATATTATAAGTATAATAAACCAATTAGTAATTAAGAAAAGATGGTGGCCTTAACAGAATTGCTGTCGATTAACTTCTTCTCCAAATGTATTTGCTCCATCTAAATATGGGGTATTGATGTTGGACTCTTTTACTGTAAAATCATACAATATTCAACAAATTTAAATAGCTTTTTCCTTAATAATAAAGTTCAATAAATAAATTATAAGATATAAATACATCTCAGGATATATTGTTTATAATATGTGTTGTTGTCATTTAACTTTAAAAGGTTCTTCGTTTTTCAAGAAAGATTATTATTTGTATGGAATAAAAATGAAGAGTTATTTAATTAAATGAAATTATTTGTCTAACTAAAGATAAAATGAGTTCATATGGTTCCATAGTTAAGCTAAACTCCTAAGTGTTTTTAATTTTTTATGGTAAAAAATAGCAGGTGGCACCTTTTTTTATAATAAATATATGGATTGCAAAATGGAAACAGCTGAGGAAAATTTGTTTCTGGTCTACGCAAAAAAGATCAAAAAAGAAGAAGAAGATCTGTAGAATATTTATGAGAAGCAAGGAGACATGATCAGTTTTAGCCCCTACAAAGTTCAAAATCTTACGGCAAAGGAAGCAATCTAAATTTACTCCAACCTTTAAAAAAGGTAGTCTGTTGTTTATTTAGATATAATAATTCCTCAGATAATCCCAGTCTTTAAAATTGGTTTTAATCTGAGAAGAAGATATTTGTATGGTTTATGGTTCTTCATACTTATTTCTTAAAGATAGAGCCTGTAAATTTCGTATTTCGTTCTTAACTTAGCACAGCATCGATTATGGAATAATTTCTCAAATTTTTTTCAATAAAAACCAAATATACCTTTAGTTTCATTTTAAATGTTTGGTCAAAAATTCTTTAAAGATAAATTGGACAAATAAATAAGATGACCTTCTAAAGTAAGCTATTAGGTAAGTAATATGCCATATAGGACTGAAGGTGAAGAATGGTCTAAAGTTTCAAAAAAAATATTTGTTACTTCAAATAGAACTATATTTATTTTGCCTAAAGCTTGCAGTGAAAGATGGGGGAATCACTTAGATTGTAATAAAATTCATGGAGATTGGACAAATAGAGAAGATATGATTATTTTATAATATGTGGCTGATAAAGGCAAAGGCAAAAGATGGGCAAAAATAGCCTTAGAATTGCACAATAAAAGAACTGAACATATGGTCAAAAATAGATATAACCATTTAATCAATAAAAACAAATTTTTTCGCCAAGAAAAAGAAAGAATAGTTTCGATGAGAATTCTCAAAGAAATTTCATAAATTAACAGTAAAGTATAGAATTCTCCCAACTAAAATAATAAAAAAGACTAATCATTAAACAATGATTGGTCTAATAATTTTCAGGAACAAAATAGTATTTCTGAAAGATAAAATAAATTACATATGAAGGAAGAAGTAACATTTCCTCAGAGGTAAGTCCACAATCTTTTATCTTCAAATCATTGCAAAAAAAATAAGAACTAACAGCGATAAAATGATAATTCACTCATTAAATAGGAGGGCAACTGCCAGCATCCATGCCCTAACGATCCTAACTATCCATTAATTTCATTTTAGAAACGCCCCTATATTGTCCCAACTACAATTTAACAAAAAAATAAAAGAGTTTCTCTTAATTCTCTCGTCAAAAAATAAGAAGACTCTGATAAATGATAACGAGCTTATATTCTTTGATCTTTTATCAAAAAAATAATTTTCATGAAACAAAAGCTTATGTATTTACTTAAAAACTATAATAATCATAATAATCGAGCTTTGAAGGGCACCCTTGAGTGAAATCAATATTTTGTATATATAACTAAATGATCAAAACAACCTTCCTTTAAATGCAATTTTCTTCCAAATGATCGTTATTTATAATATTTCGAAGAACAGTTTTCAAGCAATGATGAAACCACTTTATGATGATCAGCAAGTGACGATATCACGAGATCATATATTAATTAAAAAATATTATTTTCCTTTAGCAACTTCTAGGACAATTCTATACCCATAGATTTAGATGATCATATTGTAAGATTCAACTGGCATTACTCATCGATGGGGTTTATCTGTAGGGCATTTGAATAACTGGTTTCCTTACGATTCGAGAAGAAAGTCTAAAAATAAATTTATTTAGTTTATCATCAAAGGAAAAAGAATCAGACCATCAATTACTCCTGATAATCCTGAGAAGGTTTTTCAAATTTTAAATTAATTATTGTCAAAAAAGAAGGAAAGAGAGTTTAATGATTTTATTGAACACACAAACAATTAAAAGTTGAATAGTGAAATAGAAACTGAATTACCATCAATTTAGGAAACATAAAACGAAGTGATATGAACCAACTATTTACAATGATCTTTAACCGTATTAATTATTAGCAATTTCCTATTATTGAAACTTAATACAAATAAAAAGCAATGAATCATCAATTAAAATTATGATCCTTCTATAAAATTCAACTATATAATTTTAATTATGCTCTAGATAAAATATTTTACATTTTTCGTTTCATTTACGAAAATAACATCAAGAAAATCATTCCAAATTAACTTTAGTTATTAATAATGCCACCAATCCTTATTTTTCAGAGAAAAATACAATATAACCATTCTTTAATAAGGAAGAAATGAGGTTCAAACTATTACTATCTTCAATTGCTTTTAAAGAATGATGATGATATACTTATATTATTTATAATCATCAAGCAGTTATTGTATTTTTATCTATTCTTTATGAAGATTCTGATGTTGCTGAGTTATGGGCTGAATCATTTTGGAGATCTTTAGATTTTATTTTTTAGTCAGTAGTTATTAAAGGGTTCATTTATCGCCCAACAGCGTCGTATTTATTTGGTTCCAATTAAACCATACCTTAATTAAGTCATAGATACCATGATCAAATTTTTTCTTCACTTTATCAGAAACACAAAAAAGACCAAATGAAGCCGCCAGTCCGACAAATCCAATGGTCACGAAAAATATCGAAGAATTCCGATAACCAATTTCAGGAGTAGAGGCGTTATCAATTAGCTATCCATTTATTAGAGGAAAGAAGGCAAGCGCTATACTTTCAATCATTTGCATAATTCCAAAAGCGGTACCAGTAACTTTTTTCTTGACAACAAGAGGAACTGAGGGTAAGATACAGTTTCCATAGAAGCAATATCCTAGTCCAACAAATGCCAGTCCAATAATTGATCCATTGAGTTCAAAATTATCTGAACATTGAGGATAAAATAAGATTATCAACTGAGCAGTGGTAAAAATTGCCATTCCAATCATTATAAAATATCTCTTATATCCTACTCTGTCAATTAGCAATCCTAAAGGAGCGCTGAATAGTGCAGCAACGAGATAAGTTATAACAAGTGCTCTGCCAGAAGTAACTTGAGTAAAACAAAATCTGACTTCATAGAGTCGACTCGCTCCATCCAAGAAAGGAACATAGAGAGCAACTGCAAACATGCAAAGACATACTACAAGCCAAAAACTGCCCTTTAATTGTTTCAAATCTGTAAATTTTATTGATTATGATTATCCTTCTCCGATTTCGCTTGTTTCATCGACAACTTTTACTTTATTAGCTGTATCAACCTAAATATTAGCTTATTTACAGAATCTGCTTTTTTATCGATGTAGGCTGCTATTAGAGCGCATACTAAACTAATAAGGCAAATAAAGACAGATGTTAAGAGCGGGGTTCCTAAACTCTATGATGATTCATAAATCAGGGGAGTTAAAATACCGTTCAAAGCGTTGCCCAATTCAGGAAATGTAATAGCAATTCCCAACGCAAATGCTAATTATTTTCCTTTAAACCAAAAAGATACCATGCTGGCTTGAGCTGTGATTAAGCTTTAACTTGCCAAGCCAAAAAGCATTCTTCCCATTAAGATTGTTGAATAACTATAATAATAGCCTCCAATGGATATTACAAGCTGGAAAATAGCAACACCAGTTGATAAAGCAATTATTCCAATTCTTACTCCAAGGTAATCAATGAGAAATCCAATAATAAAGGTGGCGAATATATTAGGAAAAGCAAAGATCGTATAAAGTAATTCGAACTATGTTTATCCAATCTGAAGATCTTTTTCCATACTTTCCTCGAGTGCTTGGGGATTATTAAAGGCATATTGATTACCAAAAACAACCATTGAGAGTAGGAATAAGATAAAAAAACGTATCCTTCCACTGCGATAAGGTTTTATTGCTTCTTCCATACGATTAAGATTTAAATATAAAAGCTCAATTCTAAACTTATTATAAATTGATATGAAGGATCTCAATCAATAATTACTGAAAAAGCAATAAATATTTTAGTTTATCAATTATTTAGACATTCATAGATATCTGTATAATCTTGCAACTGTAATTTCCATCTGAGGACTGAATTTTTGTTACCTTATTATTATCAACAGAATCATTGTTCTCAAAAAATATAAAATTTTAGTTAAAGAGTAGAAAAAGGGAAGATTTCGAAAGCAATTTTAGAAATTTAAATAATTACAAAAAAAATCATAGCAAACTTTTTCAATAAATCGCCAATAATTAATATAGGGAAGAATTGAATTTTTTTAAGATGATGCCAATGCGTTGAACAATTACTGCTGATAATATTCATAGTTACTTCCATAAGGGACTTATGATGACCATTTCTGGTTTGTAGAACTGCAGTTTAGGGCTGTTAGCTAGTGTAGTTAGCTGAAGGATTAATGAGCTCCTCCTGATCCATTATCATAAATCGCATTAGTTGCATAAATTTTATCGACTGTTTGTGATATAAAAATAGAAATAGACATTCAAATAGCAATGAATCACTATAAAGAATTGATCTTACAATTTTATGTTAAAATTTGAGTAGTATTGATTCTTAATTAATCATAAAATAAAAGTAATGACATAAAATCATCCAGAGGGAGATGATTCTGAGGAAGATTTCAACTTAATTAGCAATTTGACAGATTGTTTTCAAGATTAACTGCCTTAAGATATAGATATTTAGTCATCTATGCTTGTAAATTTCAATAATAATTTTGATAAAGCTATAACGGAGGTGAAATAGGGTTTGAATTAATATCTAAAAGTTTATGAAGTAATGAATCAAAGCAGTTAATTTTCGATAGATGAAAAAAATCACCAATCATTGATAAAGAACCACATTAGCTTTTTCAATAGAGTCTCAATTAACTTGAATGTTTTGACAAAATAACTTAGAGAATTTTATTTATATGGCAATAAACAAGGCAAGCTATTAAAAAGGAAAAACAAATAATTACTACCTCTCTCATCAGCTTCTACTGTGAACAAATTTGGAACTCGTTCAAAAAACAATAATAATAATGATTGTGGACATTATGATATTGCTCATAAGGCCGGAGGTAAATGCAAGAACTGTTATAGCCGCTGGCTCTATTATGTAAAAAAAATTGAGACAAGGCTTAAGAGAGAACAATAAGAAATATAAACAGATCTTCCTTGATTCCTTCTTGATCACTTTAATAATTTCATCATATATTACATAATTTTGATGAATTTCACTCATTACTCTACAGATAATTAAAGAGTATGCTACACCTATCTTAATTAATTTTCTCTTTGATCCTATAATTTTGACTATTAGAATATAAACCATTTAATGTTAGAAAATAACAATCTTAAAAGTTATGAATGGAAATAAGTTAGATAAAAACATTCATTTTTCTTAAATATCCTTAAAAACACCTTTATGAAAGACTTATTTTGTTATTACTTCCATGAAAGAGATATTTTAAAATATAAAAATATCAACTAGAAAGAATATACGATTATAAGAGTTATTTCTTTCTCATCTGAAAATAATATGTTGCTTATCATGTGTGCGAACCTTTCTTTTCATTTTTCATATTCGGAAAGTAAAAAATTATTAATAGATATTTAAGATCATGAAAGATCAAATGTTAACATCATTGAAAGTTTATTTCTTCTTTTAATATGCTCCTTTCGAGCAATAGCATTAATTCTTTTGGAGGTAAGTATTCCATTTATGCTCTCTCCTCTCATATAATGAAATATGCACGCCCTAAAGAGAAAACACATTTCTTCCGGGGTAACTTCCTCTTATTTCTCAATTTGAGTGTATAAATCAGGATATGATGCTTGGAACACTCTTGGATTGAATAAATTTAAGAATGCCTGCTTATTTACATATTTTCTGTGACGTTGTTATATTATAATTTTAATTAATCGATAGAAAATTTATTTAATTCTTTTTTCTTGCGATTTAGGTTTAGATAATCGAGCAATTGCTTTCTGAATTACTTGCACGGAAGTATGGATATTTATAAAATAAGAAAAACATTGATTAATAATATTACCTTCACTGTTCTTTTTCGCACTTGCCATAATCTTTAATTCCATACTATTGCTCTTTCTGACTGTTTTAGCTGCTATGGAAGGACTACAATTATCCTTGGGTATCTACTCGTTTATTTGGTGAGTAATACTGTTTGTTTAATTTTAAACAGATGGAAAAGGGCTTATTGAATCACTATTTTTGAAAAACGGGGGGTAAAAGATTTCTAAGTAGTATTGATGAAATGGTATCTCCCATGACAAATATTGCTAATATTGATGAAGTATTTGACTTGTAGAAAAGTTGTTTGTATATACATTGTATGACATAAATTCCTTTCTTTAAATTATGATTATAACTATGATCGTAAAATTTTAAATATAAATATCCAGTGCCTAAAAAATTATTAAAGAGATATTAAAGAGATATTATTTTTACACAACTTAGAATTCATCAGTCAACTCATGTTTGACTGCCATAAAAGAAAAATATTGTCATTGACACTGTCGAAACAATTTTCAGAAACAAGGGGAAAGATAGATAAAAAATTTAAAAGAATGATTTGAACTCTTTTTCCAATCATATTTAGTCAATTTTTAGAATTCTTGATAAATTCTTTAATTATCTTTTTATAGTAAGTCATCATCATTATACGAAACGAATAATTTTTCTTTTAAAACCTAAAATGACATTTTTAGCAAAAGTGGAATCGATTATTTTGTAAGTTCATCATAAAATAAGTAAAATTAAGTCTTAAAGATCTCAGATTCTGCAAAAACAATTTTTTATAATTTTCATTACAGAAAATTTGATCATTTAAATAACTAACATTAAATATATGGATTAAGGTTTTGAAAGCAATAGGAAAGACAACGGATTGAAAATGAAGCTTACTTTCCAAGAAAAATCTTGGAAGATTTACCATTTCAATATTTAATCAAACAAAATAGAAAAAAAAATCGAAGTGTTGAAATGGTATTGAACATCGATAAATTTTATTTATAATGTTGTATTATATCTTTGGCATCGATACTTAAATAGTATTATCTGATTTTATCCAACTAAGTATAATATTTCATTGCTGGCAGATTTAATATTAATTGTTAAAAATATATTTTTTCATGATTAACTAAAAGACCATTAATTTAATGATTTAAAATTAAACAATTTCTGGAGATAAACATTCTGGAATATTATAATTTTAAGCATTTAAAATTGAAACCAAAATTAGTGTATTAAGTGATCAAATTATTAATAATTATCAATTTAATATCAAGAAAAAAGATATTTTACTTTAAGATCTTCTCTCAAAGAGATTCACTCCAATAAATTTCGAGAAAATTATAAATTACGGGATTAGAGTGAGATAATAGTTTATATTCTTATTCTTATCGGAATGATCTAATATTAATTTAATCAAATCAAAAGATTTCTTTATGACACTAAGTTGATCCAGTAAGACTTAACGGTAATACAACTGACTAAAGAACATATTTCTACATCTATACCGGCAAATATAAAACAAAATATTAATCCCAAGTCTTAAATTTTAAAAAATAAATTCCTGAAAGAATAAATATTATATAAATGTTAATATTTTTTTTCAATTTACTTATTGTCATGATTTTCTAATTAATTTTTTTGAAAATTATATATTAAATTAAATAATGTTCAGTAAGCATATCTTATCGATGATGATACTGATGATAACAGTATCATCACTCAAAATGACCCTATATCTCACTAAAAAAGATGGTCCTAAATGCTTTTATCAGCCTTTAAGTAATACTTTTAGAATATAGCCATCAATGAAAAATACTCATTTAACGTTAAATCATTTGGTACTCAACAGTACACTGTGGCAATTCTGTAGCAAAAAGGTGCTCACGATATGAATGAACTCTTTTATAAAAAAACAACAAAGACCACCTAATCATATAATAAAATGGCAGCTGTTGAGGGAACCCACATGTTTTGTGTCAGTAACACGGAAGGAGAATCCCTCAAGCTTGAAGTAGAAATTCTTACCAGTCTTGAGTTAGCCAATATCGAGCATTTGCCTGATCTGAATGATCAGCAAACCCTAAACCAAGAAATAGAGTGGCTAATCAACCAAAAAGATAAACTCTTTGAGGCTTTGACTCGAATGGAGGGTCTTCGAAGCTCTTCCTAAAATTTAAGCTCCATGATGAGTACGAAAATGATCGTTTTTGCGATATTGGGCCTTGTTTCCATTGTGGGAGTGAATTATGCATTTTACGCGCAAGCAAAAAAAACTTTAAAGGATAGAAAACTGATTTGAAGAGATAAAATATTCGATAATTATGAAAATTATGAGATTGAGATGCTACTATTTATTACATCTATTTAAAGGTGATTGCCCGAACACTCTTAGAAAATTCTTACTTTAACAACATGAAAAATATTTAAGTCTTTGTTTTAACCAATATCTTGCAGTTGATAATAATATGATTCCAAAAGCTAAAGATGACTCATTTGAATATATTTCTAATTGATTGATTTGTATTTCACCTCAAATGGTCAAAAATGAATTGAATTAAGGTTGAAATATTTTTATTCAAGCTGAATGGAGATAGAAAGATAAATTTCAGTCGTCAGTCATAATTTTGCTCTCAAAATTGTTAATTGGCTTGCATTTATCATTATTATTGTCTTTTTAAATTCACGCTCCTACAATGATTTCTATAAATATTGTCATTATTATTCCATTTTATGCTCTCTTAAACAGGATTCATGAGAAGATTGTTAGAGTATTTAATAATTAAACTTTTTCTTTTATTAACGGCGATTATTCAATAATTTTTAGAAATCACAAAGCAACCATGTAACCATGTGGAATCAAGGAATGAAAAGCAAATTGAGAATTTATATATTATCATCTCAGTAGCAGAAAGTATCAGGGGGAGCAATAAACCCAGCGGGAGGTAATCCAGTTTGAGGATCTGAGTTTTTAGGTCTCCTGAATAGAAGGATATGTGGTTATGGCCGATGCAATTCGTAATGAACCCATCCTCTCGATTGCTGTACTCCCATTGATCTCCACTAATTTTCAGTGAGCAGTCTTCCTCTTGGCATCTTCTTATAAGTATCTTTGGGAAGTATGACATGACGGTATTCATAGTAGTCGTCCATGTACTTGTCGGAATATTCAATTTCGTCAGGGTAGTGCACCATTCAAATTTTAACGAAATATTATAACGATATTTCGTTGATTACTTCCACTTATATCATCAAATTCAATATCTTGATTTAAAAATAATTTAAAATGTCGCGTAGAT
>Ga0302186_10003012_pt1 | contig 12608 bp, 8 predicted proteins | sample II_Bog_E1_2_FD_198782 | JGI IMG/M metagenome (GOLD analysis project Ga0302186, IMG submission 198782) | Peat permafrost microbial communities from Stordalen Mire near Abisko, Sweden - II_Bog_E1_1 | ecosystem: Environmental > Terrestrial > Soil > Wetlands > Peat | place: Sweden: Abisko, Stordalen... | reverse complement strand
TTTAAGATGCCCAAAAGTATTTAAAATCAGTTTTTGAAATCAAGGATCCAAGCAACCTGGAGTTCAAATTAAAATTTCCTAAGCCCGAGCAACCTGGAGTTCATCAAATTGAAAATTCCTGCGATTTGGAGATTCTCTGCGAGTTTGATTTTGCAACTGTTCTTTCAAAGGACATCAATAAAAACCAAGTCTTTAACGGTTTTCGTTGTGTTTATCAGGATAAGTTTTATGCAGCAAATGAAAAATTCCTCAAAAATTCTCTGTTGTTAGTAGAAACAAAAATCAGATTGCTGGACAATGATGACAGCAAGGCATCTTTTGAGTGTAAAATTTCAGAAGCCATTAAGGAAGCAAGAACAAAATTATATCAAAAATATTTTGTTCCGTTGCTATCAGCTAACATCGGTTCAAAAATAGTCGATGAAAAGAAGAAAGAACTCCCAAAAATTTACATTGTTTTTGTGGCTAATGGTAAAGATCCAAAAAAAACAATAGCAATATTCCAATCTTTTTCAGATTTTATTGGAGATGGTTCCAAGAAAAAGACATATATGATGGCCTTTTTCGATTATGTTGCGAAGAAAATAAAAATAAGTGAATCAAAAAAAGAATTTTGGAAACAATATTTATCTGATTTGTGGAACAATGTGGAAGTCGCTGTCTTTTGGATTAGTCAAGATGAGATGCACAAGTTGGCAGAGTTGGAGGCAAAAGAGAAGGATAAGTTGGCAAAGGAAGACGAGAAAAACCAGATTATTAAGAAAATGGAAGACGAGAAAAACCAGATTATTAAGAAAATGGAAGACGAGAAAATCCAGGCAATGGAAGACGAGAAAAACCAGATTATTAAGAAAATGGAAGACGAGAAAAACCAGATTATTAAGAAAATGGAAGAAAAATTTAAAAAAGTTTTTGGAGAGGAAGAGGTTATTGCTGTTCTTAAAACAATCAAAGAAGAAGAAGAAATAAAAAAAAACTAAAATAATAATATAGAGAGAAAAATTCCAAAATCTCTCATAAGATCAGAAGAAATCCATTAAAAATTCCATCTTTTTTTTTTATCCATCTTTTTTTAATTGTTAATTTGCATTTTAATATATAATAGCTTAATTTCAAGAAATCACTTCTTTCTATGCATTAAGAGGATATTTGAAAAAGTATAGATTGGCAATGATGAAACTATAATTAGATTTAAGGTGATAATTGCATTGATTTTATCAATCCATTAATAATCGGCCTTTATCAAAAAAAAAATATTGTTTTATAAATCAGGGAATCTAATTTTACTTATACTCCGATCTTTTTCCATTCCATATTTATTAATAATTGATTCAGTCTCGAATTTTCCTTGAAAGCTGAAATATATCGAAAAAACTAAAGCAAGCCCCTTCAAATCATAAAAAATAACCATCATTCATATTAAAATATGCAAATATTACTAAAATTAAGTATATAAAGAGGTGCGTAAGTAGCAAATTGCTCATGAATTTCTCAGTAGAATGCTCTGAAGAATCATAAACCCCATCTTTTTCTGTTTCAACTTTATTAAATCCTAAAGGTTTCCTAAAAATAAAATTTTCTTTTAATAAATGAACTCCTTAACTTTGCAGCTTTTATCACTTTGTACCAATTAAAATATAATCCTAAAAAGTTTGACTTTCCAAATCATATTTGGAATTCTTCTGTTTATTTGGTTCCTCGTTTCAGTCAAAACCCCTTCAGTTTTATCGTTCAATAACCTCAATTCGTTCCATTCCCTGAAAATCTCTTCCTTTTCTTTCTGAAGAACTGAGATTTTGTCTTTAAAATCTTGCAAAAATATCTTATTTTCCTCCGATCAATTCAAGAAATCAAGCTCGATTCCTTGCTTTCCTCTTCTCAAATCGTCTATCTTTTCCTCTTCAATCTCGATTTTCTCTCTCGAGCAACTTGCTTCAAAATCGCCTTAATTTCAGACTTTTCACCTAAATAACACTTGAATTCCTCCTCTAGAACGTTGTATTCCCCTTTGAGTCTTCCTTTAATAAGCATTTCTTTCCTTGAGATTTCGCTCTAAGCCTTCAAAAATCCTTCCATTTTTTGAATTTTCCTTGAGGCAATTCACAATCTCCTCCTCCTTTACTCTTTCCTTTTCTTCCATCACTCTAAAAATCTCTTTATTTTCCTCCTCCAGACTTTTAATCTTCAATTGCAGAGTTTTCATGGCGTTTATATAGGCTTTTGATAAATCCGTTTTTTGCTGATTGATTCCAATTCTTTTTCTATAATTTTCTCCAATGACTCCAAAATTGATTTTTCTGTTAATTCTGCACTTCAACAAGGTGGGACTTTTTCAACTCCAGGGTGCCTTGTTTCTCGGCTTTGACTGTTGGCCAATAAGTGTCTAATAATCCCTTAAGGAGATTGAGAACATCATCAACGATGTATTCGGTATTGCTTGACAAAAGGGAAATGGAGATCCTTCTTAAAAAACCAAATTCCAAATTTAACTATATTTTCTCATTAAATGGGATTTGTTTTTTGACATATACTTTTATTTTTTCTTTTTGCTTATTTCCTTTCGCAAGACACCTTTCTTATTCCTTCTTCTTTCTTTTCTCTTCACAACATTTCTTTCCTGTTTCTTCCTTTCCTGGATGTACATCAACTACTTTCTCTGGACATCACTTCTTTCCATTTTCTTCCTTCGATGGTAATATATTGATAACAGCATTCATCTTGAAAAAGCCCAAGAGGTTTCAACGAAAACCCTTTGATAAGTGTTTAGTGGTAAAGAGAATTAAAAAAAAAAATAGAGAAAATTTTGGGGTACATTATTTCATTTGTTATCAAATTTTATAATAATTATCTTTAGGTTTTTCGAAATTATTTATTTCTTAATAAAAGCAATGAACTGTTTTTCATATTAATCCGAATTTCTCCTTTACCAAAGCTCAAATGTTCATTTAATTTAAATGCAATAGCAAAATCGTTAAATTTGGTTTTAATTTCTTGTATCCTCATTAACAATCATTCTGTTCGATGAAATCTTCTCATATTGGTGTTTTTCATGTAATAGATCCACAACATAAAAACAGGCATATTTTCTTGATTCCACAAAATCAAGAACATCTAAATATTTGGGAATTTTCCTTTTATTTAAACAATGTAGGCTGCTTTTTTATTCTTCGGATACTATCATTATTGTTTAAATCCGTTTATCAAGAGAAACAGAAAAACTATCAATCATTCTGTAAATTCACCAAAAATAATGAGGTTTTTGCTTTTGTAATCGTTGAAGATGATAAGTTGCGCCGTCTCATCCAGCCCAAATGATATTGCTTAAGTTTTGGTAATTTAATGAAGCAATGACCAAACATAAATTCTCCTTCTTCGTTTGGGAGTCTCTCAAACAATTTGATTTGCCAAATTTGTCACTGCAATTTTATTTTTTGCTTCATTTTCTATCTAATTTGACATGAAAACCTTCAATATGGAAATTTGGAATTTTTTTTTTATCTCTGATATTTGTATCAACTCCACCTTTAACTCAAATTTGGAAAAAATATAAAAAAAATAGAAATTGAATTGTATTTTGACTCAAAAAAATTCATTATAAAAAAAATTGAGTGCCTTTCATTTTTTCATATTTTTAGATTCTTTTCTCCCAAATTAATGAAAATACTTTATGAAATAATGCTCGCATACACCTAAATAAAAAAACAAAGTTCTTCCGGATCTCTTAACATAAATGGATTTTTTAACATGAATGATTGATAAGTAGTTGTATTATAAAGGGTAGGAAAAATAGGGTTATTTATTGTTTGATGGCCTTCCCTCTTTGGTAGTGGCCTTTTTTTTTTCTATAGTCTTTTAAAAATCAATTTTTTCTGTTTTTGGAAAAAATTGTTGGATTTTGAAGAAAAGCAAAGAAAAAAAAATGAAAAAAAAAGAAGAGAAGAAGAAAAAAAAAGAAGATGAAGAAAGAAGGAAGAAAAAAAATGGAGAAGAAGAAAAAATCAACAAACAAACAATTTTTTTAAAGGTTTTTTAAAAAAAGTTTAATATAAATAAATATAATATAATTAATATATAAAAATACGATAAAATAATTAATTAATTAATGAATTAATGAATTAAATGTATTAAGTCTCAGTCAAAAATGCATGATGGGCCTCCCCCACCTTTGAAATTCCAACAACCCTCGGAAACTATTTTCTAAGGCAACGAAACCCCCCACCACATCTGCATTAGAGCTCGGATTTCAGACTCTTTACAGTCTTAGTTTTTTCAAACAAAATCCAAGTTCTAATGGCAAATGTTGTGGAGAGCTTTGATGCCACTAGAAAGGTCGTATTCCAATTGGTTGGAATGCTTGAAAATTTCTTCAGTTGCAATCTACAAAAAAAATAATGTGAAACAAATTCAAACGCAAAAAACAAGAGAAAAATCAAATTTCGATATATAAGAAAAAAAAAGTATAAAAAAAAAATTGGAGATCTTTGAAAAAAAAAAAGAACTTCCCTCGAATTCGAAGGAAGTTCTTTTTCCTAAAAAAATTGGTTTCGTTCTTGTTTTTGCTGTTAGAGTTGGAGCATGTCTCGTAAAAAAATTCTTTATTTTTTTTTTAATTTTTTGGGAAAACGAATGTTTATATTAAAATTCGTTTTCTTCAAAACAAAAGAATAAAGAGGGATTTAACAACAGCAATCTGGTTAATGTTCCTAAGAAAAGAAATAAATTTTAATAAAGGAATGAAAAAGAAAAGAAAAATTACAGATTGCTGCCCTCTGTGATCTCCCTTTTCGTTCACATCCTGACAAACAACACCGTCCCGGGATTCCTCCTCTTACTCATTCATTCACCGGCCATCACTCTCTCACACACACACACACACACACGCACACACACATAACACATACGCGCACAAATGCATAACCAAAGACTTGATTCAAGTCAGCTTCATTTGACTAAAATAAAAAAAAAAATTAATTATAATTGATCAATCTAAGATATACAAAGATTTTGAATAAATTAAGAAATTTAAAAAAATGAAAAGATCCGAAAAAAAAAACTAAAAAATAAAAGTCAAAGTTACCTTGATCAGAGTCTTCCATCTTTCATTTGGGTGGTCCCCTGCTTCACTTCGTCTTCAGCAGACGGGAAGGTGTATAGGCTTTTCTTTGGCCCCTATTGATAAATTAATTAAGATAAATTTCTAATTAGAAAAATAAACCTCCATCCACCTTCACCAAGCCTTTGATGTCTGCTTCTACTTGATTCTGTCTCATGAATTGGGTTGAGACTTCAAGGGTCTTTAGGTTAAAGGGTAAAGGATGGAAAGAAATGAAAAAAGTACTTAGATTGTCTTGGTCTTTGAGAATTTCTTGCTTTTGCTTTGAATGAAGCTTGGACGTCATGTTCTAGCCATATGAAGCTTGATGGGATTTGAATTCTAGCATTGAAGGCACCTAGCAGTGGGTAAGGAAAGCCAAAATAGAAAGGATTTACCGATGAAGCAAGAGGATGATAGAGAGGGACTTTCATTCTAACGGCTTTGAAGAAATCAAATTTTTTTTGGGTTTTGTTTTTTTTTCTTCTTTTTTTTTTTGAAATTATAAGATTTATAAATCGAAATATATAAAGCGAATTTCCAAACGAAAAATAGCCTTTTAAATTTTATCTAGAAATAAATTTTATCTAGAAAAATCCTAAATTTTGAAAAACTATTAAAGAGGGGGGTTATTTTTAACCGAAATTTAATTCCAATTTTTTGAAATTTTCGATAGCGTCTTTCATGGGCCTCGAACTACCTAATAAAAATTTAATAAAAACTTCTTTCAAAATTTTAAATTATTTTTCTGTTTTTCAAGGATCTTTCATAAATTTCATATTTTTCGAATTCTTCCTTCGTTTTTTCCCTTTCTTTCCTTCAAAATCTTTCCTTTTTGTTGGGTCCATAAGATCCAAAACTCAATCAACACCATTTTTTTCGATATAAAACAAAGAAAAACCAAAAATTCCAAAACTTTTTTCAAAAAACTTAATTTTTTTTTCAATGGAAATTTTTCAAACTTTAGGGGAGTCCCCACTGCCTCGTTTTGGCCATACGGTCAACATAATTTCGAGCACCAAGGTGATTCTGTTTGGTGGGGCGACGGGTGATGTTGGTAAATATTCGATTACTGGTGACACGTTTCTTCTTGATTTGATTACCAAAAAATGGAGAAAGTTAGATCCAATTGGTAGTCCTCCATCTCAAAGAGCGGCTCATGCTGCAGCCACAGTGGATAATTTGCAGTTGGTGATTTATGGAGGAGCAGTGGGTGGGGGTACGCCTAACAGTCAATTTTAAAATTATATATTTTTATAAGGATCGTTGTCATCTGATGACTTATATTTGTTGGATATGAGGTTGGGAGAAGAAAAGGCATCCTGGATACAGGTTCCAATAGTAGGTCCTTCACCTGGTCGTCGTTATGGACATACTTTGGTGTTTGTGAAGCCATTTTTAATGGTGTGCGGAGGCAACACTGGCAATGAAACTGTTAATGATGTATGGTCTTTCAATGTGGAAAAGGCGCCATTTTGTTGGAATAAAATAGAGACTGTTTCTCATGAGTTGCCGCTGGTGAGGGTTTACCATTCAGCTTCTTTATGTTCACATGGATCAGCTAATGGAATGATGGTAATTTTTGGTGGTCGAACGGCCGATCAATCTGCATTAAACGATGCCTGGGGTCTCAGAAAACATCGGGATGGTCGATGGGATTGGTTGAGGGCCCCTTATAAAAATGAAAAGGATGCACCCATTGGTAGATATCAACATTCTACTTTATTTTTAGCCACATTGCTGCTTGTTATCGGTGGAAGAACAAATAATATCAATGATCGGCTGGATCTCGATGTGTATGACACAGAAACTTCTGAATGGTATAAATTTCCAGGAGTGGGAAGATTTCGTCATACCAATTGGTTATTAGAAAGCACATTATTTATTCATGGAGGGTTCGATCAAACTTCACCAAATATTCCCACAGATGAATTATTGAAGTTGAATTTGGGAAAGGTGCTCCAAACGTTTCCAAATCTCATAAAAACCCTCAACAATAACATCACAGAAATACTCATGCCCCCTTTTAAAGAAAACGAATCCAATGTGATAAAATATGGTCCAGGCAGCACTAATTATAAAACCACTATGCATCCATCTAAAAAACCTTCTGAAAAATCCACACAAAATCGTAATACAAATATCAGATTGGCTCCTCAAGCCATGATTGCCTGGTCTTATGGGCCTGATGAGGACAATAAATTCATTCGCAAGATGTCAATCGATAAATTGCAAGAGGAATCGAAGAAATTAGGCATCGGCTTTCAAAACATCAAGACAGGTTATCCTTTATATCTCGAAGAACTATTTACTTTCTTTATAAATGCCTTGTTGATTCCGAAGGATTTCACTATAGACACAAAATTCGACCTCCCAAAAGATTTAACCATTAAATTAATCGAAGAAGTCCAGAAAGTCTTCGAAAGGGAACCATCTTTATTGCGTCTTCGAGCTCCATTGAAGATTTTTGGTAACATCAATGGTCAATTTGGGGATCTAATGAAATTATTTGAACATTTTGGCATGCCTTGCGATAGTATTAATCAAGGAGACATTGAAGGGTTCACCTATTTGTTTTTGGGAGATTATATAGATTTTGGCAAATATAATGTGGAGGTTTTATGTTTATTGTTTTCTTTGAAATTAAAATATCCTGATTCAATTTTCCTCTTACGGGGACATCATGAGGATAAATTTGTTAATAAAGCATTAGGATTGGCAGAGGAATGCATTTCTAAATTCAATGATAATTTGAATGATTCCAATTCGATTTATTATAGATTAAACGTCTTGTTTGAATATTTACCATTAGCAGCCCTAGTAGAAGATAACATCCTTTGTGTTCATGGAGGCATTGGAAGCTCATTGACCTCTTTGGCAGAAATAGACTCTTTGGAAAGACCAATAGAAATCTCACATATCCCCACAACTTTATATGAGAAAATCGTCATTGATTTGATTTTGTCAGATCCTGTGGTTCAGGAATATGAACTAAAAAATCAAATAAATTTCGAAAGAGATTACCTCAACGCTGGATATGTGACTAAATTCGGAATCGAACGACTCACCAAATTTTTGACTGAAAACAACTTAAAATTCATCATTCGAAGCCATGAAAATGTCATTGATGGCTTTGAAAAATTTGCAAATGACAAAATTGTCACCATCTTTTCTAATATGAATTATATGGGCAAAAACCTCAACGCTGCGGGAGTGATCATAATTAAAAAAAATTCGGATTTGGTGCCTAAAGTGGTTTATCCACCTCAAAATCTCATAAATTCAACGAGATGGATCGGAAGAACTGCAGTTGAAGAATTATATTTGGCGAATGCCTTGGAGTCAATTAAAAAAGGAAGCGAAAAAATGGTAAATGTCAATGGAATCAGCTTGGACCAATTTCAATTGAAGTTGAAAAAGAAGAATCCCACACCACAAAGGATCAAAGTGATGAGGAAATTTTAGGTTGATAAAATATAAGTTTGATTATTTTTTTTATTTAAAATAGTTAATTCAGGGGGATTGTATAGCATTGAATAACATATTATTTGGGCAGGGGTTATCAATAATAATAAATGAAAACATTTTTATAATCTTTTAGTTTTTGAAGTGATTTTAATTCGAAAAATTTCTTAATTTTCTCTTTTTTTTTGATTTTGCCAATAATATGTATTAAATAAAACAAGATAAACACTTTTGATTTTTTATAATTTTTTAATTTTAAAAAATTGATCGATTAGATCCATTTTTCCAAAATCGCCTCGATTTTTTTGGCCGTAATTGGTTTAGTCATAAAATGCGTCATTCCAGCTTTTTCCCATTCCTCCACCAGATCCTTCGCTCCGAACGCTGTGCAAGCTATAATAGGAATTATGGGTAATTCATGTAGATCCATCATTCCTTTTAGAAATTTGGTGGTTTCAACTCCATTTTTAATCGGCATATGATAATCCATAAAGATGATCCTAAATCCTTTGCATCTTTCCCCACATAATCCATGGGAATATTTCTCTTGTATGATCTTTATAGCTTCTTCTCCATTATAAGCTTTCACGCATCTCTTCTGAAATTTGCCTAAAAGCATTTCCAATGACTTCAAATTAAAAGCATCATCATCTACTATCAATGCCTCTTCACAAACGCAGGTGTTTCTCAATAATTCATCGAAATGATGGGAATATGTGGATTTCGAAGAGCAGTTATTAAAAAGCTTCTCAGGTGATTTTTTTGTTTCCCCGTTTTTCGGAGGACTGATGAACAGATTTTCGAAATTAATAGTGTTAAATTGATGATTTCTTTGATATTGTGAAATATGCACACTTTCCTTCCCGATACTTCCGATGGTTAATTCAATTTCTTTGAGTTCCTTGATTCCACGATTAGATGGAATGGGTGAGGTATCCTCCGACACCCATTTTTTATTTTTAATCAAGATTGGTTTGTTAATTTTGTTGAGAATTGTGAGATCACATGATGTGGATCTCAAAATCTTGTTAGATTTGACAGTGAAAATTCTCGATGATTGGTTTTTGGATATTTTGGAGACTTTGGAAGCTTTGGAGGTTTTGGAATTGTTAGTTAAAAGTCGGGTGACTCCTGCTGCTCCGACTCTTTTCTTCGTGGAATATTTAGTGATTTCTTTAGTTTCCCTGATAGTGGATAAGGCGTTCACAAAATCTTGATACGGTTTTCTCTCCACATAAAATTCAATGCAAAATTCTGTAGTAGTGCCATTGTCCATAATTGATTCAATCTTTAATCCATTGTTATTCTTTGGTCCTAATATCAAGGCTAAACAATGACTAATAGTCAATCCCAACCCGCATCCCGTTTCATGATTCAAGTTATTACATGCCTCCAATGGGTTTTTCTCCTTTAAACATTGCCTGATAATCACAAGTTTGAAAGGGTCAATTCCGAACCCAGTGTCAGTAACCGCGAATTTCATCGCTATTTTCTCTTGTTTTTCATTATCCGAATCAATCGAAAACACCTTACGAAAATCTGGAAAATCTGGACTTTTTTCTTTTGTTTTGATGAGTTTTGTAGGGCTAATGGGGCAAAGCTCAGGACCCACTTCAATTGTTATATTGATTGATCCTTCTTCTCTGGTGTTTTTCATTGAATTTCCTATCAAAGAAACAAGAATTTGTCTGATTCTTTGGAAATCAGCGATGACTTTTTTGGGAGGCAATTTATCCTCGAAGAAATTAAAACTCAGATCAATGTTCTTCAAATCGGCTTGAAGCGAAAAAATCTCGACTGTTTCCTTAAGGAACTCAAAAATGTTACATTCGTCGTAATTCAAATATAATTGGTTCGAATTTATCAAAGCGAAATCCACCGCGTCTCCCAACACATTTGATAATAAATATAATGATTTTAAAGGATACATCAATGAATTCCTCAAATTATCATCTTCCAAGGTTGAAACGATCTCTTCCAGGGCTGGAATCGCTCCATTTAATGGGGTTCTGATTTCATGAGAAAGAGTAGTCATTATTTTGTTTTTATATTCGTTATTTTCTCTCAAATGAGCTATTGAATCCATGTAAGTGACATCTTCGATGAGAATGAGAAACGATTCCTGTTGTTTATAGGAAATCATCTGGATTTTGAGTTGATATTTCTTTTTTATGTTGTCGGATTTTTTGAAATTTTTGAATTGTGTGCAATAGGTCTTGACGCCTTGCAAAACGGTGTCTGTTTTGGTATATTCAAGTTTCATATTGGATTTATTCTTTTTAATAGATTCCATGATGATTTGATCCAGGTCGCAATCCTTGTTTTTGATTTTCACGATTTTTGTTTTCGCAAATTTCGTTTTTTCCTCATCCTTAAATTTTATCACTTTTTCTGTTTGATATTTTCTCCCCCCATCTTCTTTGAAGTTTTTGGCACAGGAGCTTTTATGAACGATGTTTTGTTTCAGGTTATTTTCTCTTTCTTTTTCCTGGATTCGCATCGAGCTTAAAATCGAATAGGAATTTTTGCTGTTATGGCTTCTGCTTCTCGGGCTGTTATTATTATTATTATTATTATTATTATTCGAGAGATTATTAGTCGCTTGATAATTTGGGTTGACACTGTTGTAATGATAAAGGAAAGGTGGTGGTTTTTTAATCAAAGTTTTGGATTTATGGGATAAGATGGTCAATTCATTGGAAGAGGAATAGGAATGGGATCTTTCAACAGGTGATGAGATGTTTTCATTTTTCTGATCTTCAACTTCCTCCAATTTCCCAATTTTTATGTTTAATTCTTCAAAACTGACTTTCATTCCTTTGGATTCTTTGATTTTCGTTTCTGCCTGGGTAATGCCATTGTTAATGGGCGATTCTTTCAGGAAATTTAGTGAAACTTGTTTTTCTTCTTTCTCTTTTTCCGGGAGTCGGCTGATTGAAGGCTTATTCACCTGCAAATCGAACATATCTTGTACGGTTTTATTGGAGAACATCACTTTTTTATCATGAGATAGGATCACGACTCCTATGGGAAATTCATTCACCATAGCTTTCCATTCATTGTGATTAGACACTTTCTTCTTTAATTCAGTGGGTCGAGGTGTTTCTGGACTCGGCTTGTTTAATGGGGGTCTTGTGGATAATATCAAAAGTGAGATTGAAAGCAATTCGAAAACAATGTTCTGGAAATAATAATAAGCGTCTAGTTTAATCGTGATCAATATGGCTAAGATCAGAATGATCTTATGAAATAGGGTGAGTGCTAACCGATAACTACCCAATTTGATCAGAGAAAAGAGATAGGCATAAAATGAGTTCATCACCATAGACATGAACAATAAAGAAGTTTTTTCATTATTGAATTCATTTTGTGAACTGGGAAGTTCAAAACCGATTAATTTGGAAATGAGAGAACTTATCAGGAGGCTGGAACTGAGGCTTAAAAAGAGGTAAAATAAGACACTCAATGATTGGTCCTTGGTTTTGAAAAGGTGCATAATCAAACGAAAACCGATAAAAAGCAAAAGGATCACTAGAGAACATGTTAAAATTAAATAGGATGACCATTTTGGAAATATAATGATTTCTATGAAAAATACCAAAGAAAGGAAAAATGGAACATAAAATATGGTCGTGGAATTGAATTTGATGATGTCGATCATTGAAGGGGAAAAGAGGGTATGCAGTTTTGGGTTGTTGTTGCGCTTGATTGCGTTGGTGAACAACTTTAAAGTTTTGATCATTGTTTTGTTTTCGTTTTTATTGATTTTTGTATAATTTTTCATAATAAATGAATATAAAGAAAGACAAATTGGCTTTTCTTTTGGTGGTTTTTTATAATATTTTTTTATTTTCGCTTGAATTAGAGAGTCATCGCATTTTTTAATTAATAAATTAGTTAACAAAAAATTATTTGATTGTTTAAAGTTGTTTTCTAAATATATTATGAAAAAAAATTACAAAAACAAATTTTGTAATAAAACTATTATTTTTAATTTAGATTGAAATTTTCATATTTTCCAAAAAACATTTAAAAAAAATTGTTTTAAATT